>Ga0209427_10000217_pt1 | contig 57457 bp, 38 predicted proteins | sample DeeMarSWOR136_30_FD_187465 | JGI IMG/M metagenome (GOLD analysis project Ga0209427, IMG submission 187465) | Marine sediment microbial communities from White Oak River estuary, North Carolina - WOR-1-36_30 (SPAdes) (version 2) | ecosystem: Environmental > Aquatic > Marine > Intertidal zone >...
ACTGGTGATCGGCGGTGGCATCGCTGGCATGATTTCGAGTCTTTCTCTTGCGCAACAAGGTTTTGAGGTCTTCCTGATAGAGAGAGATAATGAACTCGGTGGAAATCTTAAGCATAGCTATTATACAATTGAAGGAAGAGATGTGCAGAAATTCTTAACGCGTACAATTGGAAAAATAAAAAATAACAGATTGATAAACGTATTCACTGGAGCGCATATCGAATCAATCTCTGGATTTATTGGTAATTATGAGACTGGAATTTGCCTTATAGATGGGGTAAAAAAGAAATTTGAGCATGGCGTTATCATCGTTGCTACCGGCGCCCGAGAGTACGAACCCACTGAATATTTCTACGGCAAAGACAAGAGAGTGATTACGCAAAAGGAGTTAGAAGAGATACTAACCAACCATTCAACCATGCAATCATCCGACTGTCCGACTATTCAACCATCCAACTATCAGACCGTAGTAATGATCCAATGCATTGGTTCGAGGGACGATAATCATCCATATTGTAGTAGAGTCTGTTGCTCGCAAGCAGTGAAGAATTCATTGAGGCTTCTTGAAATAAATCCTGAAGTAAATATTTATATTCTCTATCGTGATGTGAGAACATATGGCTTCAAAGAAGACTTCTATAGAAAAGCCAGGGAGGCTGGAGTTGTCTTCATCAGATTTGATAGTGATTCAGAACCGAAGCTACGCAGTACAAATGGTAAATTAAACATCTCGGTATTTGAGCCAATTTTACAGGAGAGTATTGAGATCGATTCTGATCTTGTAATCCTTTCGACTGGCATTGAACCAGTAAAGGATAACGAAGCGTTGGCGAAGATGCTAAAGGTTCCTTTGAATAGCGAAGGATTCTTTCTTGAGGCTCACGTTAAATTAAGGCCCGTGGACTTTGCCACCGAAGGTATTTTTGTTGCAGGAATGGCTCATAGCCCCAAAAGTATTGATGAGGCACTAAGTCAGGCTGAGGCCGCCGCAGCAAGGGCAGCAACGATCATTGCTCATAAAAAATATTATGCAGAGGCTGTAATTTCGCATATCAATGAGGAATTATGTGCCGGCTGTGGCATATGTAGTGCGTTGTGCCCCTATGAAGCAATTGCAATCATCACTGAGAACGATAAAAGAACATCTAAGGTGAATGAAGCACTGTGTAAAGGATGTGGAACGTGTGCCGGTGCTTGTCCTTCTGGCGCAATAGAACAACATGGTTTTACTAAGAAACAAATTATCGCGATGATCGAAGCATTGAATGAGTAAAGGCACAGGGATACTTCGACATTAAAATGATTATCTTCTTGACTCTGTAATGATTTAGCATAGACTTTGACTGTGAAGATTTTGCTAAGAACAAAATTAATAATATGCTTGCTATCAGTTGTTCTCATAAGTGGCCTCATTAGTACGATTGTTGGTGTGAGATTGATTGGCGATGGAATAATAAAACAGGCTCAGGATAAGGTAAGGCTCGATTTAAATTCAGCAAGGGAAATATATCAAGAAGAAAGTGGAGATATTAAAGACATTGTACGTTTAACCGCCACAAGATTTTTTTTAAAAGACGCATTATTAAGAAAAGATAGAGAAAACTTAGAGAAAGAACTGCAAAAAATAAGGAAAGATGAATCTTTAGATATCCTTACCTTAACCGATACAAAAGGAAGAGTTATCATGAGGGCATGCAATCCCACAGTCTATGGTGATCTGCTTAACGATGAAATGATGAATTGGGTTCTTTCGAAAAAAGAAGCAATAGTAGCTACGCAAATTATTCCTCAAGAAGAATTAGAAAAAGAAAGCAAAGAACTCGCAGAACAAGCAAGAATTGAATTGATTCCTACATCCAAGGCAAAACCAAGAAAAGATATTGAAGAGACCTCGGGAATGATGATTAAGGCAGTAGCACCTGTTGTTGGTTATGATGATAATCTGATTGGCACGTTGTACGGTGGGAAACTACTTAACCGTAACTATACCATTGTTGATAAAGTCAAGGACATAGTATACAGAGGCGAAAAATATAAAGGGAAAGATATCGGGACAGCAACTATCTTTCAAGGTGATTTACGTATAGCCACCAATGTCATGAGGGAAGATGGCACAAGGGCTATCGGCACGAGAGTTTCTGAAGAGGTATACGATCAGGTGATAAAAAAGGGCATCCCTTGGATTGCGAGGGCATTTGTCGTCAATAACTGGTATATCACTGCCTATGAGCCAATAAAAGATATGGAGAACAATATCATCGGTATCCTCTATGTCGGAATACTTGAACAAAAATTCACCGATATGAGGAACACAGTTGTTTTTACCTTTTTAGGTATCACGATACTTGGCATTGTGATTGCGATAGGTCTTTCATTTATTCTGGCACATAACATTGTGAGACCGGTAAGTGGATTAGCAAGGGCCGCACGGTTTATTGCAAAGGGTGATTTTTCACACGAAGTCGATGTAGAATCGAACGATGAGATTGGTGATCTCGGCGATGTCTTCAATTTTATGATAGCATCGATAAAGGAAAGGGACACACAGATTAAAGAATTCGCCAAGGCTAAGATAGCCGAGGCAGAGAGACTTGCGATGGTAGGACAGCTCGCAGCAGGTGTTGCCCACGAAATAAATAATCCCCTGACCGGCATTCTTCTTTATTGCGATTTGGTTCTCAAAAATATGCCAGCGGATAGTCCTCAAAGGGCAAATCTTGAGAAAATAAACAATGAAGCGAAGAGATGTAAAACAATTGTTAGAGGGCTATTAGATTTTTCACGTCAGACTGAACCTGAAATAAAACCTTTGATGCTTAATACAACTGTCGAGGAAGTACTTGCGCTGGTTAAAAATCAGCCATTATTTCTCAATATCTCTATCGAGAAAAACCTCGAACCTTCACTGCCGATGGTAAATGCGGATATCTCACAGATTCATCAGGTTTTTATGAATATTATTCTAAATGCGGTCGAGGCTATGCATGGCAATGGTACATTGGCGATTACTACTGGACTCACCGAAGATAAGAGATATATTTACACCACATTCACTGATACGGGCCAGGGAATTACCGAAGAGAATTTACCCAAAATTTTCGATCCTTTTTTTACGACCAAAGAAACTGGTCACGGCACTGGTTTAGGGCTATCAATTAGCTACGGTATAATTAAAAAACATCATGGAGAAATCGATGTTACAAGCGAAGTAGGTAAGGGAACAACATTTATAGTAAAATTACCTTTGGCTAAGCAACAAAATAAGAGATAGTTTTTCTAAAGTTAATATGGATAGGGTCTCATCCATTCGAGCATCTGTTCTCAGATATACTTTGATGCGTCATTATCCTTTGTGCATTCAATCTCTTTCCTAATTCCTTTGTCAGGCAGATACGTATTGAGTATGCCGTTCCGAAAGAGACTAACGTTGACCTGGTGCTTTATGATGTGAGTGGTAGACTGGTGAAGACCTTGGTCTCTCACCTACACGAGACTGGCTACTACACTACTCTCTGGAATGGAACAGATAACAATGGCAGAAAAGTATCTTCGGGTGTATATTTTATCAGATTTGAGGCAGGTGACTGTAGGGTTCAGAATAAAATACTACTCGTTAAATAAAATAGACTATCTCTTCAATCAGCGATCAACATTTTTCAGGAGGCTCATCACTTGTTAGAAAAGAAATATGAGCGCAACGCCACTCAGTGCGATAATAGTGCCTAAGACTGAGCCGACAGTTATTTTTTCTTTAAAGACCCAGTGAGAAAGAGGGATTAAGAATATTGGTGGCAGTGCGATAAGTGTCGAGGCAATGCCCACATAGGTAAATTGTACTGCAACGAGTGAGAGCCAGACACCAAGAAATGGCCCAAAAAATGCGCCGCCGAACATAGCAGTACTTGCCTTTTTTTTCTTCAGTTTCTTAAGCGTGGATAAAATCTCACTGCGCAGCAGCGTTACAATCCAGATGGCTATTGTTGCGACGAGGATTCTTATTATATTTCCAGCAAGGGCAGAGAAATTGCTCTCTAGTCCCTTTTTCGACAGTATGAGACCAAGCGCCTGACAAAAGGCGCCGCCGATGCCATAGATGATACCGGTGAAGAATTGTCCGTGCTCCTGTCTAATTTTTTCGCGCCCCAGTATCACCCAGCTAATTCCCACAATGGTGAGGACAATTGCTATAGTATCTGGTAAATCTAAGACTTCATGCAAGAAAAACCAGGCAATTATTGTGCCAAAGATTGGTACGAGAGCCATTGTTAACATAGCGAGTCTCGGACCAATCAATACGAAAGATCTGAACAGCAGCGTGTCACCGATAGCAAATCCAATAATCCCTGACAATCCAAACCAAAACCAGTGATACGTTGTGACATTATGCGGCAGGAGGCGACCAAATATGATAAGATGAGCAACGGACAAGAGAAGTAAGCCGATAACCAGCCTTAAGCGATTTACGTTCACGTGGCCCATGATCCTTGAAGAAATCGTAAAGCATATCGAGCCGAATGACCAAGAAATCGCAGTGCCCAAGGCAGCTATTTCACCCAAGTAATTAATCAAAGAGACTCCTTGAAACCATGCTATCGAACGCTTTTGTTCGTCATTATACTCATCTAATGCTTGTGGTCAATTAAATTTTACGTTGACAGCGAGCAAAATCTAATTAGAATCGTAAGGCTACGACGTGGATCGAGTTTTTAAAACAAGAGGAGGAGTTATGAAAAAAGTTATTGTTATTTCCATGTTAATATCCTGCATTGCGTTTACCCTGCCTTATTGGGACAAAGACGATTTTGAAAGGGCAGAGGCTATCCCAAAGGGCAGACCCGTGATGCAATATGAAATTGGTTTCTTAAGGGGGAACTGGCAGACATGGAGTTATATTCATGAGTTGTGCCAGACCGCTGCATTCATCGCATCGATGCAGGTATCTGATTCACTCGACCCTGAATTTGGCGGTCTCATTGAAGGTGAGGATGCACTTGATGTTGTTGAGACTGATAATACGCAGGAGGCGATTTGGGTCTGGAGTCGATACTACGAAATAACCGGTGATACTACTTATTATGTAAATCTGCGCCGCGCCTGGATCTATGTCATGAATCATCCTGCCTATCTAGAAGAAGGAACAGGGACTGACTATTATCGTGTTTGGAATTGTGGTCTCGCTCTCTTTGCAGAGAGCAAATATAGAAACATCTTCATCGATACAACGTACTCGTGGTATGCTGATACGTGTGCAAAATATATATTAGATCATCCATTACCCTTTGATGTTCCAGATCCGACGTATCGACGACTTCATCCCAAGACTGCGTCATTCGCAGCGGGTATGCTCTATCAATATGGAAAGGAGATGAGTAACCAGGTCTATATGGATACTGCACTGGCCTACGGTCACCGTGTGAGGGAGTGGATTGAATCAGATACAAGCACAAACATCAATGATGAGGTTTGGGCTATGTCTGGAGGCACTTGTGTCTGGGGAATGTGTCGTTCTATCTTTGATGAAGATACTACATATGGCATATCTTGGTTGAATACCTGTTTGCCCTATATGAAATATTATCAGACAAGTGGTAATTGGAATAATTCTTGGAATATCTGGTATGCCAATGCCTACAATTTTTCTGCACGTATTGCCCAAGACAGTTCTTATGCTGAGAATCACCATTCATTGACTGATAGTCTTTTGGTCCAGGATTATGATGACGATGGTGGTGTACCTCCAACCGATGGTTGGGGTCAAGATCAGGACCATTCTTGGGTTTCAACCTATATGGTTTTTATGGGCTTTGAAGGTTTAATGGATTCAATCAAGGATTTTGATGCGGGTGTAAATGGCATCTATGCGACTGGGCCTAGAATCTTTTTCATCCCAGGCGATACAGTCGCATTAGCCATGAGAGCTGCAAATTATGGATTCTCTCCTCTATCGAGTGTTTATTGCGCGCTCCAAGGACCGAACTATTCTGCCGATACAATTATCGATCTTGCGATTGGTGAAGAGGACACAATAAGATTCGATGCACCCTGGATACCTCAGGATACAGGCTATTTTGATTTCACTGCCTACTGTGCATATGCAGGTGATGAGCGAGTCGTGAACGATACATTCACGGTATCAGTATTTGTACGTCCGATGAGACTGGTTTCCGGCTCTGTTGTAGATACAACAAACGGCTCTGGAGTTTATGCGAAACTCTATTTTCAATTTATTGATGATACAGGCATAGTATATTTTGACAGTACTCAAACAGACTCATCGAGTGGCGACTTTAGTATCGACCTCATTGATTCTTTATATCGGGCGTATGTCCTAACCGAAATACCGTATCCTGATTTTGTGGAAGAGGATATATATGTAACACCGGACTCAGTGTCAGATCTCACCTTTGGCCTTCATCCGGCGGATGTTCTCGTAATAAACAGAGACAATGAAGCGCGATATGCCGAATATTATGAGAAGCCATTCGACACGCTTAACATCACGTGCAAGGTCTGGGCACCGGTTAACCAAGGTCTATTTCCCCTGAGTCGAATAGGAGAATTTAATACGAATACAGTTATCTGGTATACTGGTAGAGCAGTTACCGATAATGTCACAGCACAAGAACAGGAAAGTCTCATGGTCTTCCTTGACGATGGTGGTAAGCTCCTCATAACAGGACAGAACATTGGCGAAGAACTATCTGGTACTCCATTTTACGGCGATTATTTGCACGCACAATTGGTTGATGATTCTATACATACTGCATACTGTTATCCAGATACAATGGATTCACTTGGTCAACATGTCGGAGAATTATTCACTACTGGTTCGAGTGGTGCTGTCAATCAATATTCACGGGATGTGATTGCCTCTGATGGTTCTTCTCATGAATTTCTCTACTATGATGAATCCTTAACCGAGGCAGCTGGAATCTGGTATGGTGATCCAGTATACAATTATCAGGTGATATATTTCGGTTTCGGCATTGAGGCAATTCACAAGCGACCTGGGTATATGTCGCGAACAGAGTTACTCGCTCAGGTCCTTGAATGGTTTAATGTGCTAGCAATCGAGGAGACAGCGAGCAGTCGCGACGTGAAACCATTGTTTTGCGTCTATCCAAATCCAGTCCGTAGTAGACTCACCATGTACCTGCATGATGCCGCGCTTCACGGAAAGAGCACGATTAGGATTTATGATGCTGCAGGCAGACTTGTTACTACTTTGACATATGATGAGCCCATCGACACTATGATTTGGCATCTGCGCGATTCACAGAATCGTCGCGTTCCAAATGGTGTTTATTTTATACAATTCGAGACTGCTGATACAAAGGAGATGGTAAAGACGGTGGTCATTAGATAATTGTTACTGTCACTATCTCAGAGACCAGACCGTACCGCTGAGAAGCTGAGAGTACATCATTTTTTTTGGCTTTTCAAAGAGCTAAGAAGACATAGTGCACATTCAACAAATGGAGACAAAAGATTCTGTGATTCGATGTTTGTACAATTGAACAATTGTACATATGCGAAATGTATGTGCTCTTTTGAGGTGAAGAGAAATGAAATGGTTGTGATAGATTTAGATCTGGTTTTGAATTATATTTTAGATTAATAAAGGAGTATAGGCATCGGCGATCAGAGAATCGTCTTTCATAACGCCACATATTTGCAGTATTGGACCGATTGAACCTAGTTTGTGTTTTCCAGGGAATATAACAACTTCGAGTGTTCCTGTTTCATCATCAATGGTCAAAAAAGACATTAGTCTATTATTCTTTGCGAGAATTGTCCTTCGAGCAATGAGTGTTCCGATGACCGTGGATTTTCTCCCTGCGAGTAGGCCAGCTATTTTTATCTTGCGGGCAGGATAGAAAACTTCCAGGATGTGCTTTTCTGGTAAGAAGTCGATTGCCTCGAATCTACTCTGCATTTTTACTTCGGAATTAAAATCGCGGAACTCCGGAATTTTTTCGCAGATACATGGTGTATTTTTCTTCTTGAGTCTTGAATGGAGTAAGAGGAAATATAACTTTGGCCAGGGTTGTCCGAATGTATCCAAGGCACCAGATTTTATGAGGAATATACCTTCATCGACTGATAATTTTACACAATAAAAAAATTCCTCAGCACAGTGGAAGGGTCGGGATTTACGAATTTGCTCAATGGCTGCAGACGAAAGGTTTTTGATTTCATCGAGTCCTGTTATCAGCGAGTTATCATATATACTAAAAAGGTTCTCGCTTCTGTTGATGTCTGGTGAAAGGATTGTGATTCCCCATCTCCGTGCTTCATTTACATAGGCATAGGTAGGATAATATCCCCCCTTATTATTTATGACACGGCAGAAAAATTCCGAAGAGTTATAGAATTTCTGGTAGGCTGATAAATATGCAAGGGTTGCATAGGTGACACTGTGTGCCTTGTTGAAACCAAACGAGGAGAATGCCCGTATGCGACTCCATACAGTTTCTCTTTCTTTTTTGCTGTATCCGATTTTTTCTGCCTTGCTAAAAAAGAGTTTTTCTAATTCCTCCATGCGATTTGAATTCCTCTCTTTTGTCATTGCTCGACGAAGCATATCAGCATCACTCAAAGAGAATTGTGCGAAATCGTGGGCAATTTGAAGAATCTGTTCTTGGTAAATGGGAATGCCAAGAGTGTTTCTGAGTGCCCGTTCAAGACGGGGATGTGGATAACAGACTTCTTCTTCACCCTTTAACCTCTTTAGAAATTTCTCTCTCATACCACCCTGTCCCGGCCCTGGTCTGATAATGGCGATTGCATTGGCAATATCCATGAGTGTCTTTGGCTTGATTCTTCTGAGAAACTGCCTCACCATAGGACTTTCGATCTGAAAACAGCCCAAGGTCTTTCCCTTACTGATGAATGAGTAGACTTTTTGATCTTCGAAATTTATCTTTTCTTTTGACAAAAAAAGACTGGGGAAACCTCTCACCCCGAGAATATCTATCTTCACGAGACCGACCATTTCAATTCCATCCTTGTCAAAATGGGTAATCTGACCAGCAGGACTGGGATAGAGTGGAACATATTTACAGATTGGCTCTGGTGTTATAACAATACCGCTAGCGTGACAGGAGAAATAGTGTGGGTAGTTATCAATCTGTTTAGAAACATCACGTATGTTTTTGATAAGTCGTTCTCCACAATTGCTTGTAATGTTTTTCAATTCTCGTGGCGAAATACCATAGGCACGTGCCGTATTACGAAAACGCGCCCTTATCTGGAAGCGATTGATTACTGAAATATGAGCCACATAGTCATTGCCGAATTTTTTGTATATTTCTTCAATTAACCTCTGGCGTTGGCTGAATTCGACATCGACGTCAATATCTGGTGGTTCGGTGCGCTGAGGATTCAAGAATCGTTCAAATGGAAGATTGTATTCTAGTGGATCCACAACCGAAAGCCCAAGCAGATATAAAATAAAGGATGATGCGGCAGAACCCCGTACATTCATACCAATACCCTTTGATAATGAAAATTCTTTCAAACTATAGACAAGGGTGAAATATGGTTCAAAACCTGTCTGCTTGATGATCTTATGTTCATATTGGATGCGCGATTTTTCGGCACGGGTTAAATTTTTGCTCTTTTGTGTAATAATCTCGCGAAGATCTTGCTGTGATTGGGGAAATATCCAGCCCCTGCGTTTTGGAACAAAACTACATGTTTCAGCGAGTTGTTGGTTGTTCATAACTGCCTGGGGACAATCTCTAAAGATTGTATTGAATTCTCGGTGGATGAGGAGGTAGTTCGGTATTCCTCTTTTGTTTTCATAATAATGATGATTTTTTATCACACACATCAATTTGTGGAGAATCTCTTCTCGTCTTGTTACATAATAGATTTCATGCGCAGCAAGCAGGGGAAACTTCTCCCTTGCTGCGGTATGATACGGAAGTAGAAGATAATAACTTTGGGAAAATGCTGAGTTGAGTTCCTCGAGTAATGCGACAGAATTTGAAAGAGCAATAAGCCCTAACGAGTGCTTTTTTATGAATTCATGATTTAGACTCTTGAACGCCTGTGCGGTTAAAATGCGACACAAATTCTCATAGCCTTGTCGATCCTTCACAAAGAGATATAGTTTTATGTTCTGCTGGAGGAGGGATGAGATCTGTGCACCGACTATTGGTTTTATATTGTAGGCTCGGGCATATGCAATGAATTCTGGAAGTCCAAAAAAGGTATCGTCGACAATGCCACAACTTTTGATTTCGTATTTATTTAAATGCTCAAAGAGGGTTTTGAAAACTGAACCACCAACCCCATAATTACTGTGATAGAGAAGGGGTGTGTAGGGTATAGCCATTTTCTTTGTCCTTAAAGTATCTCTTGAGAATAATAGTATTTGCTGGAAATATACAGTTGAATCCGAATCTATCTCTTGCTCTATCCAGGGCATAATTTAATCGATTGAGGCGCTCCTCTTTTACTCTGAACAGCGATGGTTGTAGGCCATCATGCTCAAGTCCTGATAGGGCAATGCCTATGAGTCTCACACGTTTTTTCTCTTTTAATAAGTTCTCTAAAAGCCGTGCACCGTATGTAAAAATCATTTGCTGCGCGTTGTTAGCAGGCATTTGAGTCCGTTTCGATACGGTTTTGAAGTCGGAGAATCTTACCTTTACTGTTATCCTTTTGGCGAGCAATGTTTTTTCTCTTAGTGTGTTACAGCCACGCTCGGTGAGATAGAGGAATAATGCATAGATAAGATTTCTGTTTATTGTATCTTCGGGCAGTGTTGTTTCCCGGCTTACAGATTTTATACTATCATGAATTTGATAATCACCTCCTTGAATAAAGAATTTTACTATTTTATAGTAATTACCGAGGGCAGTTTCTAACACCCAATCTGGTGTTTTCATTAGTTCTCCCACCGTGTTGATATTCAGATTACGTAAGACCTCCAGATGTTTCGGTCCGATGCCAGGAAGGACACTTACCTTGAGCGGAGCGAGAAATTTCATTTCATCTTTTGGTGGGATTAATAAAAGACCATCAGGCTTTGATTGGTCACAGGCAATTTTAGAGAATACCCTTGTTCGGGCGATACCAATGGATACCGAGATATTCAATTTTTTTCTTACCTCGTTCTTCAACTTTTGGGCTAAGGCAATGGGTGGGCCAAAGAGTCTATTGGTTCCTTTTATGTCGAGATAAGCCTCATCTATTGAGGTCATCGTCGGGTCAGGAGAAAAGGAGCCGATGATTTTATAGAATCTTCCAGAATAACACGCATAATGTTCAAAATTGCCTCTTAAGAATAGTGCCTGAGGGCATAGACGGTATGCCTGAGCAGTAGGCATACCTGAGCGGATGCCGAATCTTCTCGCTTCATAGGATGCTGAGGCAACCACCCCACGCTCTTCAGGTAATCCGCCCACAATAACCGGTTTGTCTTTTAAAGATGGATTTAATGCCTGTTCTACTGAGACGAAAAATGCATCCAAGTCAGCGCAGATATACATTCAAATCCCAAATTTCAAATTACAAATGACAAGTAAATGACAAAATTCGAATGCCAAATTTTGAATCGCGAAGTAACTCTTATCCGTCGTTGCGAACCCAATGATATCAATTTTTGTCATTGCGAGCCCGCCGAAGGCGGGGGAAGCAATCTCAACAGCGCATTGTTTGTCATAACAAATTATTTTTACACCTTCCTGATTACCCCAATTACCTTACCGATTATTGCGAATTGCTCCTTGATAATAGGGTAGGAATCATTCTCCGGTTTCAAGACAAATGCATTGCCGATTTTTTTCAACCTCTTCACGGTTGTCTCACCATCTACATGGGCGACAACAATGTCATTGTTTAATGCCTCTTTACTCGGTTTCACAACCACAAGATCGCCATCGTAGATGTGGGCATTTATCATACTATCACCCTGTATCTTAAGAAGAAAACAACCACGCCACTTCAGTGGATTAAAATATCCTTCGATCTCTTCAAAAGCGAGTTCAGGCAGACCAGCTGTGACTCTACCAACAATCGGTAGTGGCCTCGGTTTAATACGAATGCCTCGCGCCTGACCAGCAGTCTTATCTATCATCCCCTGTTTTGCAAGGTCATCCAGGTGTACCTTTACCGCCTTGGTGCTCTTCAACCCTATCTTTTTGGCAATCTCGCGGATGGAAGGTGGATATCCATAGTCATCCATAAAATCCTGGATCACCTTTAAAATTCTTCCCTTTGTCTTCATGTAATCCTCCTATGTAAACATTTGTTTACAATATATTATAATGAAAATCTGTTGGCTGTCAAGGGGGAAAATACCAGGGCTCAACATTCGGAGTATTGCGTTATTGACTTATTGACAGAGTTATCTATACTAAATCAGATGACCTGGATTGACATAATCATCATCGTCATAATTCTCGCTCTCGTAATCCATGGCATCATTATTGGATTGATACGCAGTGTCTTTGATATCATTGCTATTATTCTCGGATACATATTGGCGGTTTACTACAGTGCAACAATAGGTATTCCGAGACTTCTCGCATTCCTTTTAATCTTTATCGTCGTGGTTATTATCGTCTCGATAATCGGCAGGATTATTTCGAGATTGATCCACATCACCCCTCTCGGTTTTATCGACAGAATACTCGGTGGCATATTAGGTTTATTAAATGGCTTTGTCATCTGTTTTGTGTTTCTGCTTGCACTTCTCATAATAAGAAAGGAGAATGTTACATTATATAGATCAGAGATTGCCCCTTGGATCATGAGGGGTGGATTGACCATGAGCCAGGTGCTTCCACGAAAATGGTATCGGTGGATACAAGACGTTACGACAAAGAGAGAATTGGTGCATCATTATGAAGATTATCACTTTCCTCTCTGATTTCGGAGATCGAGACTGGTTTGTAGGAGCGGTCAAAGGCGAGATACTTAAGATACAGACACAGGTCTCAATCATAGACATAACACACGCACTGACTCCCCATGATGTTCTTGGTGCAGCATTCGTGTTGAGATCCGTCTATAAGAACTTCCCCAAAGGAACAATCAATCTCGTTGTGATCGATCCTGGTGTTGGTAGTCAAAGGAAGCCGATTATTGTTGAGTCGGATGATTACTTTTTTGTCGGTCCTGATAATGGTGTGTTCTCTTATGTCTACAACAAAGATTCAAAGGTGTATGCAGTCCATACACGAGAGACAATCGGTTCTACATTTCATGCACGAGATATCTTTGGACCGGTTGCTGCACTGTTATCCAAAAATGTCAGGCCTACGCGTCTGGGCTCTCGGATGAAGAATTACGTTAAATATGAATTCCCCAAGACTGAGAGAAGGAGAGGGGTAGTTTATGGAGAGGTTGTCTATGTCGACCGCTTCGGTAATCTCATCACAAATATTCCAAATGAGACAGAGGTCAAGGGATTTTGTGTTGCAGACAAAAAGGTCGCTGTAAAAAAAAGCTATAGTAAAGGGAAGAGGGGTGAACTCATTGCAGTACAGGGGAGCTGTGGTTCGTATGAGATTGCCTGCTATAGAGGGAATGCCTGTAAAATTGCAGATGCCCGCATCGGCATGAGTGTCATAGCTCAGATAGCGTAGCGTTGGTGAATATTCTGTCCTATCCAGTGTCGTCTATGACGTATGATATTGGTGATGATGAAAGGTTGTATCTTTTGCTCAATGCATATCGCCTACAGGAGGAGAGTGTATTCTCATTTATTCCGTGAAGACCTGTGGTAATTAACGCACTATACAGCTGGAAAAGTGTGCTAAAATAACACACCCACAAGGAAGAAACGCGACTGAATCTAAGTCCAAAGTGTCAGTCGTTCTTTGATTGTCGCATAATCACACAATTTGAAATCTCGATCGCAAATATTTCCCACAATTTCGATGCATTTATCTGGCACAGATTTTGCTAAATGATAGTATAGAAAGGAGAATGAGATGAAGACGAAGATTGCGGTCATATACATACCTGACAGGTGGGCCAGGCTATTTCAGTTGTTGGTCCTATCAATGCTGATCATGAGCATGACGATGCTCTTTATGCAGGTGCACGTATGGTAATCTGGGAGGGTAAAGATAAGCGAGGAGCAGCGGTCTTGAGTGGTATATGCTTCTTAAGGTTAAAGACAGAAGAATACCAAGCGGTGCGCAGACTGGTGAAATGCAGCTAGACATTCTTCCTCTGTTAAACGCCGCGAGGACCGCAGTGCAGGCGGAGGGAGCCTCACAAAGGCTCCCTCCGCCATATATTTTCAGGACATACCAAGATTTTCATGAAGACAACCTTCGCTCACATACAGAATAATGCCACAGCATGGTGTTTCACCTATGGGGTGTTTCTATGAACTCTTGCATTGCTCATCCTCAGTATGTGCTCAAATCATACACCCGTAAGGAGCAAAAATGTGGTTAAATTCTGTGTTTTTGGTCCTCTTGTGCTTCGATTGTTGCAGGATCGCACGATTTCGAGCCAGAACCCCAGAAATACCCCATAATTTCGGTCACTTTGTTGGGCACGAATCTTGCTTGTATGAGATGCAGAAAGGAAAATGAGATGAAAACAGAGAAGAGAACCAACAAAAATGACTATGGATGGCGGTGCAGGACACCTCTTCTTTTTGTTCTTGGATTGCTTGCCGTTGTCTCGTCTAGACCCTATGCAGAGCTGCTTCCGGTTCAGGCATGGGAAGTCATTTGCAGAGGTAAAGGCAACAAAAGAGATTATGATACCAATGAGAATTGCTATTTAGGCCCCCCAGAACAGAGAAGGGAGCTTACCAGGGGCTCCCTTCTCCCTAATAGCGGAGATGTAATGAATGGATTGTATAGTGTGAGTAAGGAGAAAATATAGATATGGAAACAAGAAGCGTTGCGTTCAATACACAAATCCATAAGTGGTTGCGATTATTCTGGTTCCTCGTGCTTGCCACTTTCATCATGCTTCAACCTAGGCTTTTTGCACAGACTATTGTGTGGTCAAGACTTTATGGCGGTGCAGGTGATAATGTTGGCAATGCAGTCCTTGAGACATCTGACCTTGGTTTTGTCAATGCTGGTTACGCTTATTCTATAACAGGTGGTGAGGATTCTGATATGTATCATGTAAAGACAGATGGTACTGGTGAGACTGATTGGTTCCTGACTCATACTTCTTCAGGTTATCAGATGTCTGGTACATGGTTGGTGGATAATGTGCGTAGAAATGGAGGCAAATATGGTGAGAGGGTCTAAGCAGAAACGAGCGTTGTTTGAGGGAGAAAAGCCTTTTGATTTGCCGATTGTTTGGATGACTTGCTCAAGGCGTGGTTTGATTGCGATAGATGTTAAAGGAAAGGCAGATTTTTACGATGCAAATGGATTCAAGATTGGGACAGAAGAGTATTCGAATCAAGGCCGAGCAGTGGAGAAGTTAGAGAAGGAAGGATGGGAGAAAATTCAACAGAGAGAAGAAGCAGAGGAAGTCTGTGAAAACTCTGGTACATACTGAAGGTCATCAAGCAGGAATGGATATGAAGAGCTTGTGATCCTCTGCCTCCAGAAGAGAAGGGAGCTTGACAAAAGCTCCCTTCTTACTTTTATTGTAGAGTAGCGAACCACATTTTTCATCGAAAGCGTGGATGCAGAGAGCTGCCTTCTTGACATTCATGTAATTCGTGATATAATGGATCTATGTATTCTGTATTGGTCATTGACGATGACGAATCAATTCGAAAGATGTTGGAGACGTTCGTTGAAGGAGAGGGATTGAGTGTAAGCCTTGCCGCGAATGGTTCAGAGGGGTGGCAAAAATTCTTGCAGGCAAGTCCACTGGTCGTCATCGTTGATCAGCTTCTCCCCGATGCAAGAGGTATTGAAATCTTAGGAAAAATTAAGAAACACACGCCTGATACACAAGTGATCATTATTACCGGATATGGAGAGGTAAAAGATGCCGTCAAGGCAATGGAACTCGGTGCACTAAACTATCTCGTTAAGCCTATCGACTTGCAGGAATTGAAGATACTCGTTCAACAGGCATTAAAGTTTGCATCCATTACAAAAGAACGAGATCATTATCGAGAACAGATGGAAGTCCACGTGAGGGGAAGGGTAGCACCGATACTCTTCAAATCGAATTTGATGAAGGATATTTTTGAACAGTGCAGACAGGTCGCACAATCAAACGCGACTGTGCTCCTCGAGGGAGAGAGTGGTACAGGAAAAGGTCTGCTTGCCCACTATGTTCATCAGATAAGTGAACGTACTCACGCGCCGTTCATTGACATCGATTGTGCTACTATACCCGAGACTCTTATTGAATCAGAGTTGTTTGGCTATGAACGAGGGGCCTTTACTGATGCAAAAAAGAAGAAGGAGGGATTGATCGAACTCGCACATTCAGGATCATTGTTTCTTGATGAAATTGGTGCGATGCCCCTCCCATTGCAGGGTAAATTACTGAAGGTCATCGAGGAGAAATCATTCAGGAAATTAGGCGGTGGCAAGGAAATTGCTGTTGACGTACGGGTGATTCTGGCTACGAATGCCGACTTAAAAGAGATGGTGAGTCAAAATAAATTTAGGGAGGATCTCTATTTCAGAATCAGTGCCTTTCCAATAAAACTGCCTCCATTACGCAAAAGGAAAGAAGACATTCCTCCACTCGCAAAACATTTCTGTGTGGAGATAAGCAAGGAATTGCATAAGGATGTGCGTGAGATTGAAGATGAGGCAATAAATGCACTGGTCGATTACCACTGGCCCGGGAATATTCGCGAGCTGAGAAACACAATCGAAAAGGCAGTGATTATTGCAAAGGGAAAAAAGATAACCGTCGATGATCTACACCTTGAGGCTGCAAGACCTGTCATGACAAAAGACTATGCGCGCCTCTCATATGAAGAGGCCAAGAAACAATTCGAGATAGAAATCATCGAAAATGCCCTTGCTCAATCCGGAGGCAATCAATCTGAGGCGGCAAAGAATCTAGACATATCAAGGGATCTTCTCATCCGCCGCATGAGAAAGTATAACATCGATCCCAAAAAATACAAAAATTAGTACTTTCTAAAACTATATCACAACCCCGCGATTTACTCATTGACTAGATAATCTATTCGTGTACAATACACCATGATCGATATTGAAAAGGTTTTGAAGAAAAGAATTGTCTTTCTTAATGGCGCTACAGGGACAAACCTTCTCGACAAAGGGCTTGAGCCAGGAGAGTCGCCGAGTATATTGAATCTAAGAAATCCCCAAGCAGTATACGAAATACATAAAGCGTATGTCAATGCTGGTGCGGATATCATTCTCACCAACACCTTTAGTGCAAATCCATTCAATATACAACGAAGTAGACTGGAGGACGTTATCACTGAGGGGATAAAACTGGCAGAGCGCGCCGCAGGCAAAAGAGCAGTAGTATTGGGCAACGTTGGTCCGCTTGGGGAACTCATCAGGCCCTATGGAGAACTTGACTTTGATGAAGCGCTGAAGATTTTTCAAAGAATCTATACAATTTTTTCTCGAGCAGGTATCAAGAAATTTCTTATCGAGACCTTCACTTCAATAATAGAGGCAAAGGCTGCTTTTCTCGCAGCCCGAACATGCTCACAGGATATCTACGTATGCCTTTCGTTGCAGGGTAATGGTCGGACTATAATGGGTGATATCCCAGAGACTATTGCTATTACATTTGAACGATTGGGCGCTAAGGGTATCGGCATAAATTGCACAGAACCTGAAGTAGCCATAAAGGCAGTTGCAAAGATGGCAAAAGTCACAAATAGACCCCTGATTATAAAACCAAACGCGGGAAAGGTGAAGATCGTCGGCACGAAGATTCATCATACTCTTTCCGATGCAGTGATGGCAAGATACTTCAAGAAATTTGTAAACGCCGGTGCATGCATTATCGGTGGCTGTTGTGGAACGTCTCCAACGTATATAAAGCGTATTGCTCAAAACAGAAAAATACGGCTACAGCAAAAAGTCCCGGAGCACTTTTTTCTCGCCTCACCAAGCAAAGTAATAAGAGTTGATGACAATGCAACAATAGTTGTTGGTGAACGGCTCAATCCTGCTGGCTGCAAAAAGGTAAGACGACGGTTAGAGAAAAGAGATTATAAGGTTTATGCTGAGGAAGCAAAGACACAAGAGCAAGCCGGTGCTGATGTTCTCGACGTTAATGCATTTATGGTTGAGGTGAATGAAAAAACTGCCCTGAAAAAGGCAGTTCATGAGGTCTTAAAGAATTCGCAACTGCCGTTATTCATAGATACTCAGAATCTTGATGCTGCCTTGGCAGTGCTTTCATTTTATCCTGGTGTGGGCGTATACAATTCTATAGCTGCACGACGGAAAGAATTGGTCACGTGGTTGCCTTTGGTAAAGAAATATGGATTTAAGGCAGTCATATCACTCGTTGGCAAGAAGATACCAAGAAGTGTCGGAGAGAGGTTAGCGAATGTCAATCAGACACTGCAAGTAGCTGCACAGATTGGTTTTTCAAAAGAAGATTTAATATTTGATCCGCTCGTGTTTTCTGCTGCTACTGAACAAGAACAGATTAATCAAACACTCGAGACAGTCGCACTTCTTCACAAAAGAGGATTGAAGACTGTCCTGGGAATTTCCAACGTCTCTTTTGGTTTACCCAATCGTTCGCACCTGAATAGTGCATTGGCAACTGCTGCTATCAAGAGTGGCGTTACCTTTCTCATCTCAAATCCACTCGATGATACGGTGATGACTTCGATTAAAGCTGCGAAAACATTATTCAAAGGTGAGATTTCGTATCTACATGAATATGTCCATATTGTCGTAGAGAAGAAGAGTGTATCTAAAAAAGGCTTGAATGAGGCAATAATGTATGGTGATGAGAGAGCGAGTGTTGAGTTCGCACAAGCGTTGCTCGAATCTGGAACACCGGCGCAAAAAGTGCTTGATGACTATATTGCTAAGGCGCTGAAATGCGTGGGTGACTATTATGAAAACGGCACATTCTTCATTCCCGATTTGTTAAAGGCTGCCGAGGCATCGAAGGCTGTCCTTGCAGTCCTGAAGGATTATCTACCAAAAAAACAAAAGAAAGGTACAATTGTACTTGCCACAGTGAAGGGGGACATTCATGATATCGGTAAGAATATTGCTGCGATGATATTTGAATCTGCAGGATATCTAGTCATTGATTTAGGCAAGGATGTGCCTGTTCGTAAGATTATCAGGGCGATTAGACAGCATAAACCAGATGCACTTGGCTTGAGCGCACTCTTGACTACTACAATGTGTGAGATGGAAAATGTTGTCAAACGATTAAGTGAAGAAAAGATAAATATTAAGGTTATTATTGGTGGTCCAAATGTGACTGCGCGCTATGCGAGGAAGATCGGCGCCTATGGCGCAGCGAGAAACGTACTACAAGGATTGAGACTATTACAGAAGATACGATGATACTACAAATACCCGGAGATGACTAAACCTGTCTCTGCGGTCGCATCATTTGAGAATTGCTTACCGGGAAGACTACATGTTGAGTGAGAAGCTTGCACATGGTAAAATAATTACACTTGAAATACTGTTGCCAACCACACTACAAGCGAATTCTTTGTTCAATGCAATCGAGCCGCTGAGAGATTACGTAGATGCATTAAATATTCCCTCTAATCCCTTGGGGAAACTTCGCCCAGATGCGTTATGCTATGCCCATCTTATCCAAGAAAACATGAACATTGAGACGATACCACATTTTGTTGCACGTCACTTTACCTCACTCAGTTTTGAAAGTCATCTCCTCGGTGCAGCGGCTTTGGGTATTGAGAATATTCTCTGTGTAACTGGCGATAGTCCGGCCGAGGGTCGAAGTATGTTTGAAATGAATGCCATAAGGCTTTTGGATATTGCTCAAAATCTAAAACATGGTCTAACGTCCTCTCGTAGGGCAATAAAACCAGTTAACCTGTGCCTCTGTACAAGCTTTAATCCGAATGTTCCTAATATACAGGGTGAGTTCATTAAAGCAAGAGAAAAATCTCGGTTCGGGGCGGAAATATTTTTTACGCAAGCCATATTTAAACCAGAACAATTTCTTGAGATCTTAAGAGAATTTCGCCGGGAACATATGAGTGCTAAGGTAATAGCAGGTTTGTTGTTCTTATACACAAAAAAACGAGCCTTTTCATTAATGAAATTTTTAGGTATACCGTATGAGTATATAAGTTTAATTGAAGAAAAAGACGAGACCGCAATATTGTTACAAACTGCGGAGAAACTCAAAAATCATGTAGATGGTTTTTATGTCATCCCGATCGCACAATACACCAACGCCCTAGACCTCATTAAAAAAATGAAAAGGATATTGTAGATCAATGCCAGCCAGCCGCAGGTGGATTGGATCACAATTCTGCTTTGCTGTTTTATCTTATTATTCCAAGCCAGGGTCCTAATAGAAATTGTATCCTACCAATGAGCAGGCTGATACGTGCCATAACAGTATATCCAAATGACGCGCCAAAGCCGAGCATGATAAAGATGATGCCAAGATTTGCGGCTTGTTTAAAAATGCCCTTTCTTTCTCTCGAAAAAAAGAAGTAGATAAGCGTAGAGATTACACCGACGAATACAATAAGAGCCCAGAGACCAGTATCCCATCTTGTGAAAGTTTCACCCACAAGAAGCGTGCCTTGCGTTTGTGCTAGAATGTATGTCTGGAATGTCGCTGGGATAGCAACACCTGCTCCCCATCCAATGAGGAAGGCGATGGGAAGACGGACGAGAAAGGTCAGTTTTGGGATGAAACGGGTGAAATAAAGCAGACCAAACGCAAGTGGTATTATGTAGATTATGTTTCCTTCCTGAAATAGAGGGACAATGAGGTTCGGATGTACGACATTGTGCCAGTTCAAGGCAATAAAATAGCCGATGGATACACCAACAAACAGATGCTCGGCGAAACGGTAGAATGGGTTATCACGATAGAGGAATGAGAAAATGCAAAGCGTGAGAAATGCAGATAGCCAGATCAGAGGATCAGGCGAGAGATTCATTTTTGCCTCCTTATCATAAAGTACCCGACATTACCGACGAGAATGAAAATCATTATGAGCAAATGACCGAGTGATTGGGCATCCATACCCTGTGCAGCCCTGCGGAATTCTTCTGAATAGCCTCTTTGCTGAACCATCACCTCGTACTCAGATGCTCCCTTCATGCCTGCGAGGAGGCCGATGAGCTGTCCTGTTTCCAGAAAATGGTAAGTGTCCGCAGCTGATACTGCAGTAACACCCGTTCCTATTCTCGCACTATACCTTGATTGTGCATATATTACCCATGTCCTGAAGCCCGGGTCACCTGATGAAAGAGAAATCACCAAGCTCACATCTCGGTAATTCTCAACATCATACATCATCTCAAGTGAATCGAGTGGTGTTCCATAGTAGTCTGTTGGGAAAACATCCCAGATACTTTCACCTATTCCTAAGACCACTGCTGCCTGCCCAACCTTATAGCCCAGAAATGTGTAATCTTTGCCATTGACTACATCAAACTCATCTGAGACTTCTGCGAGTGCCATTTCAGCCATTCCGGTTCCCTGTGGCCATAATGCCATGAGCATTACTTTTATTCTACGCGAAAAGCAGTGGCGGAGTATGGCGAGGAGCATGGGATATAATTCAGGCATGGACTGTGGATCAAAATCACAGGAGATGAGAACAGCGTCGGATTCAGGACCAAGCTTGTCCACTGCGTTGAAAAGCTTTTCACTTTGGGGCATAACGTTAACAGGAATGCCGATGGGAACAATCAATGGGATGATAATAGCGAGTGCGATTCCGAGAAAAATAATCTGCCGTGGGATTTTTGTAAGTCGTTGGAATATATTCATATTAACCTCCACCGAGCCATGAACGTTCAATACCTAAGATTATCTTCAGTGATGTTGATATCATTCCAAGCGCTACACCGAACCAGATTCCACGTTTTGCTGCCATGTTGGGAACGCGTAAGAACCACTCAGCAATCTCAGGTAGTTTAGGTGTGATGAAATAGCCGAAAGGAACCATACCAAGCATAACAACAAAGGCAGCAAGGAGCAGGACAGTAGCCTCTTTTGTTCTCGCTCTGAATGCACGATACGCGGCTGATGCCATGTAAAATGCAAGTATTGCGTACATTGATGCCCCAAGAGGAACGACAACATATGTATAGAATGTCATAAAGAGTGAACCTGTTCTAATGCCCCAGAACAGACCTAAAACCGCCATTATTGGCATCGTGATCAAGGTGACATAGCTAAAATGCCAATTTTCTTTCTTCCGTTTGATTCTATCAGTATGATGATCCACTAAACTACCGACACCGAGAACCAGTGCAAACGCAGAGATTACAATGAACCAACGACGTGTATGGTCATAGACCGCGGTGCTCACGTTATGTGGTATAAAGTATTGAATGACCATTACTATTCCAATGATCATACATATCATCAGTGGTATCTGTTTTTTCATTTTGTGCCCCCTCTATTGGACATTAAACAATGAGAAGATCTGAGGTATCCCTGAGAGTATGAGAAATGAGCCGACTATTATTAACACCATAATGATCATCTTACCCCAGTCTTGGCCCTTGAGAGATCCCATGAGTAATGGCTCCTTTGATAGATATGCAGATGCAGCATATAATTCTTCGCCAATGAGAGTATAGTCACAAGCGGTAACAAAGAAGGGTAATTGATGGACAGAATCAGTTCCAGCGATCTGTATTGCACCAGTTGTAGACCCAGTTTCTGCAAGAATGAGAGATTCTGCCCAGAACATTCCTAAAAATAAATTTGTTGCTGGTTTGTCTCGTACCATTGTGCCGCAGACTGCAGCCGCATAGCCAAATTGGTTTTGAGTAAGAAAGTATATATTATCTGGATTAAAGGCATCCGGTCTTCCTGCGTCAGTATACGCTTCCTTTACCACTTCCCGTGCAACAGTATACACTACTGGATTACGATTTGGCACAAGTAATGTCGTGTTATATTCAGCAGTCTTCTTGGCAACCTGAGAAAGGATGTTCAGCGACGCAATAGTTGCAACATCAGAGATTGTTGATAACCCCGGTACATAAAGTATCGGCCTTCCCATCTCAGTTGCCCTGCCAACCGCTTCCTCGAGTGCATCGAGCCCTGGGATTTTGCGGATAAAAATCTTTCTCCCCTTACGTGCGCGATAGATGAATCCCACGACTAATATGCTGTAGATAATTACTCCAATGAGTGCATTGATCCTTCCTGTATGAAGCCACTGACCGCTGCTGACAACGTGCTCCGAGATTTCTGACTGCGCTAATACTCTGCCATCTTTGATTGCTGCAATCTGATAACGATATTTTAGACCATCTTGTGTTCGAGCATCTAGCCATTCTGTATTTCCTCTGGCGATATATCCTATCTTTTCAAACGGTTCATCTTCTTTTGAACGATATATAGCGTAACCATCGATTTCACTGTCGTGTGGAGACAACGACCAGTGAACAATAACACTGCCTCCTTTGTCGTTCGGATAATCTTTTGCCACTGGTTTTCCGGGTAATTCAATCAATGTTAAAAGAGCAATGAGCAAAACATACATATTACCCCCTATGGTTTGTTTTATACTAGAGATACAAATAAGAGTTTAAATGAAGAATATCTCCTCACCTCTCTACTGTTGTTTGATTTCCCGAAGAAATTGACTTATTTAATCAAGGTTAGGTATGAAATCAGCAGTGATGCAAAGACCGCGGTTATCTCCACATAATCCTGCCAGAACTTAAATGTTACACGCGGCACGACAATTCTATCACCATGCTCAATGACCGGATCATCCTTGATTGGCAATTTCTTTTTTCCCCGCAGCACATAGGCAGTACCCATGCTCGCCTCTGCAAGTGGTCCGCCAGCAAGACCTATATAATCACTTGCCCTCTGATTCGGCTGGAATACGAAAGAACCTGGATTGACGACCTGTCCCTGTACATATACTACAGTGGGAAGTGAGGGTACATACAGCTTGTCGCCATTTTCCATGAGAATGTTATAACCACTATTTTCATCGGCAAACACATCGGCGAGGTTAATCATTATTTTTTGTCCCTTCCTCTCGATATAAACATTCTCTAAATCGGTCCAAGGTGTGGTACCACCTGCCTTGGCAACGATGTCCAACACAGTCTCGCCCTCGATCAACTCATAGAGCCCTTCGCTCATTCTCTCCCGCTCAGGCAGAACATCTGGGCTCTCAACGACCAAGTTTGATTGCAGAAGTTCATACTCTCGTTTTCCAAACACAGCGCCGTTCACAATAACTGACTGTGCCATTCTCGGAACATAGATGAGATCGCCATCTCGGACAAAAGGATTAACCTCTTTGTTTCCGGTTCGTTCAAACTCTTCGAGGTCAACGATTTTGTACGCTTCGTCCTTTCTTCTTACTTCTATGCGCGAACGTGAACCGGTCGCTGCTATACCACCGGCTCGCTCGATCACGACAGACACACGATCAACTGGCCATGCCTGGACCTTTCCAGGTTTCTTAACCTCGCCTACAAGAAAAACGGTGAATCTGCGCATACCGATAAGGGTGATGCCCACATGGATGTTCCTGAAGTACCGCAAGAAAACATTTCTTAGTGAATCCTTCGCACTCTCCAGAGTGAGACCATACAATTCTACCGCCTCCACAACATCATATTGAGGAATGTAGATACCCTGTGCAGTAGGCATTGACGTGACCGGCATGTTAATGGTCACCTTGCCCTCATAGGTAAGACCTGTCATGTAGGAGTAATTCGTTGCACCGGTGATTGTGATGAGAAGGCTATCGCCAGGCATAAGAATATATTCGTCTGGAATTATGGGTTCTTCGAGCCCGCTCATCTCATACTCCATGCCGAGGTCTGCACTCTTCCTTGTCTGTCCGAAAAGAGCAATGGAGAAGAGCAGGAAGATGAGAACAGAGGTGAGTTTTGTCTTTTCCATAGGCAATTATAGTGAAATCTTAAGTCATGTCAACATAAGAAGCCTGTATATTGTATAGTAAGGTGCCTTCTCGATGGTTATTGTTAATCGCGAAAGGGTATCAGTGCGTCTTAGGGGTTGACAACGTGAGATTTTTGAGTATAATGTATTAGACTTAAGTCTAGGATATAGGCTATGATACGAGGGCTATTATTTGTCTACATAGCAGCTTTGTCATGTCTGCATGCCATGATTCTCGATATCCCACTTGAAGACCCCGCCTACAGAATTGAGAGGATTGGTGGGTATGACCGTGTCGTGCTCAATCAGGTTGCCCTATTTCCTTACGAACCTGGCTTTCCTGAGATTCCTGCATTCGTATGTCATTATGTAATCCCTAAAGACCAGACGGTTAAAGAGATTAACATAGTGGAAGAGGTGTGGGGAGAAGAGAAAGGTCGATTCACACTTTATCCAAGGCAAAAAGAGACATCTTTAGAATCAACATCCGTATTCACTGAGCCGATTTATGATATATATAATTCATCGACACCAATTCCCCAAAAACCGATTATTGAGTATAATTGTGGAAACCTGAGGGGTTATAGGATTTTACAATTAGCTGTTGCCCCGATTCGATATTTCCCGAGGCAGAAAAAACTATGCTATCTAAAAAAACTCACGTGTGAAGTGATAACAGAATGCTGCCCTCATGGTGTTGCACCGAGGAGGCAAACAAGCCTCGGTGAGAAGCTTTCCGATAATCTCCTGGACAAGTTAGTCGCAAACAGCGATTTTATCAACAATAATGATTTCCGACCAGCATATTATGTCGAGAATAATGTAAGAGATTCACTCCCTACTGAATTGCCGTCATTACTGGGTCCGCCTGTAGATCTCATTATTATTACTGATACTACACAATTAGAGGCGTATAATCACTTTGCACAGTTTAAAAAATGCTTCGGCATAAATACGGTAGTGAAGACCGTCGCATGGATACGACAACATTACACAGGAGTAGATGATGCTGAGCGGATACGTAATTTCATTAAAGACGCGTATGAAAAGTGGGGGATAAGTTTTGTGCTCCTCGGTGGAGATCCTCCACTACTACCAACACGATATGTCTGGGTAGATCGGGTTGAAATCTACACATCACTCTGGCTACCCATTGCCTCTGATTTATACTATTCAGACTTGGATGATGACTGGAATGCTGATGGTGATGAGAAGTTTGGTGAAGTCGCTGATTTATTGGATCTCTTTCCGGATGTATTTGTTGGCCGTGTAACAACGTCTAGCAGTGAGGAGGTTTTCGACTATTTGAGTAAACTCCACTCATATATATTTCCATTGAATACAGGCATTCAAACCAAAGCCTTGTTTTTCAGTTCAAATCTTGACCACGATTGGCCTGGTCTACCGTATGCCTATGAACTCGCTGAACACCTACCTGCACAATTCACCAAATCCTTCCTGGATGAGACACTCAATAATCTTTCACGGCAAGCATTAAAGGATTCCATACATTCAGGGTTCGGCATCGTCACAGGTATTGGGCATGGTGATGTAAATACTATCTGTATCCGCTTTAGCAACCCAAGAACGTATGCGCCCATTTTTTATTTTGATTCTCTCGCAAATACACTTCTCTATAGTCTCATGGCGGTGATTACGTGTTATACGAATCCCTTTCAATCAGACTGTGTTGGTGAACATTGGATCTTAAATCCTCATGGTGGAGGGATAGCGTATATTGGACCGACAAGCTCGAGTGAGGGTGGTCTACACAAAGACTACATGGTTGTCCTTTATGACTCCTTATTCACTCTTCCCCTCGGTCAGGCTCTTGCATTTTCGAAAATTCCTTTTGTTGTAGATGCTCAAGCAGATAATTGGCACCGTGTTCATCAATTTTCGCTTACACTTCTTGGTGATCCTACCATTATGTTATGGAAAACTTCACCAGAGAACCTCAAATCGGTAACGGCTAAACCGGAGAAACTTTGGGTTGGATGGGATACAGTGACTGTTACCGTGGAACCAAGTGTGCCTGGGCATATTGTTTTTTTAAAGGAAGGCGAGACATTTATAACAGACTCTACAAGCACGGGAACTTTCCAGAGTGGTGTGAGGACTGAATCACCAGGATATCTGCAGTTTGCCGTGATGTGTGATGGCTATATTCCTTATAGTGATTCTATCGCTGTTCTACCGAAACAAGCATACCTTGTTTATGACGACCATGTGCTTTTCGAGACAGGTCGAAAAGGTGACAGGATAATCAAACCAGGCAGTGAAGTATGGTTGGATGTGCTGCTGAGAAACAATGGGAATTCGGCCGCCCAGCAAATAAATGTACAATTGGTCTGTCCAGACACATTGCTTAAGATGGTCACTGACACGAGTTCATTCCTGGATATTGCTCCTGGGGATACTGGCAAGAGTCTGACCCCGTTCCATTTTCGTATTTCTGATTTGATGCCTGATGCATATTCGTTCAATTTTGAACTCATTATGGATTATTCAAACACAGTCAGCTGTGATAGTTTTCAGATCATCGGTTCTGCACCTATACTCGTTCATTTCACACAAGATTTCAACGAACTCAACGACACGGTGATCATTGTTCCGTATATAGCAAATTATGGACATAGTGAGGCATCTGGGGCATATGGTAAGATTAGAACCTATTCAGATACAGTTGTTGCGATTGATAGTGTGGTCTGTTTTCCAAAAATTGGGATTAACGAAATCGTGAGTTCTGGATATGATGTATTTGAGGTCTATAGGACATCTCCAGGGTGCCAGGTTAGGGTCAATCTACAGATCTTTCTTGATAGTATAGAAGTAGTGGATCGTGACGTTACGTTACAACCGGTAGACTCTGTCGACGCTGTGCGTACTTTGGGTAGTAGGAACTCTGTTGTCCTCGAGTGGTCGCAAGTACCTGGTGCAGTTGGTTATCGGGTATATAAGGCATTGGATGCTGGAGGACCGTATACATTCTTGCATAACGCCTTGGAACCCATTTGTCATTTTGAGGACTTTGATGTATGGCCTGCACAAGACTATTATTATTATGTCGAGGCCGTTGACTCATCAATGAATCAGGGTGGTCCATCAGACACAGTGTGTGGAAGGATGAATCACCTGTATGCTCAAGGTTGGCCCCAGACGGTCTATGATTATGTCTTTTCATCACCCAACTTTGGTGATCTTGATCCTTTCTATCCAGGCCTCGAAATTGTCGTGTGTGGTAAGGAAGGAAACATCTATTCTTGGCATTGTGATGGGACGCCGCTTAATGGATCGGATAGCAAGTTGTTTCAATCAGGTGCCGATTATATCTGGTCATCACCTGCGATCGGCGATGTGAATGGGGATGGGTCTCTTGAGATCGCATTCGGCGTTATGAGAGGCAGCGATAATCTGTATGTACTCAGTTATGATCCGATAGATAAACAGGTGCAGGTGCTGCCTGGCTGGCCTAAATCCGTGAATGGTGGCGGACTTGTTTCCTCACCGCTTCTTGCAGACATTGATGAAGATGGTGATTTGGAGATATTCGCTGTGACGTTTTCACCAGCCCATGTATATGCATTCCATCATGATGGCTCAGGTGTCTACGAACCCGACTCTGGTTTATTGGCCTTCCTCGATGGTGTCGTATGGGGTACACCGGCAATCGGTGACATCAACTGTGATGGTGCTCTAGAAATCGTCTGTTGTGGTGGCAGTGATACCACACGACTCTTTGTGTGGGATCGGTATGGCAATTATGTTCCTCCTTTCCCTATTGAGATTGAAGCAGGGCAGGTGTTTTCAGTCATCATTGGTGACGTTATTGGTGATCAAAATCGTGAAATATGTTTTTATACAGGCGCACCTTCAAAGAAAATCAATCTTTTTGATAACAGCGGTACTATGATTTGGCAGCATAGTCTGACGGCTAATCACATCGAACTGTGTCCGGCACTTGGGGATGTGAACAATGACGGACGCCCCGAGGTGGTCTTTGGCTATAATGATGGGCTCGATGAAGGACTTATCGTATTTGACTCTGCTGGTCACATACTGGCTGGATTTCCACGACAAGGACATGATGCATATCCGCCAATAGTCATTGATGCAAATAGTGATGATGTCTGTGATGTGATAGTCGGCAGTACTGAATGGAATATCTATGCATATGAAAACGATGGCACGTGCGCCGCAGGATTTCCAATAAGATTAGGCAACAGAATTAATTCATCGCCAGCGGCTTATGATATCGATCTCGATGGTTATTTAGAATTAATGATGACTTGCTATGATTATCAATTCCATGTCTTCGATTTAGATTCTCGTCTCATTGAATGGCCTCGTTTTCATTATGATCCTTATAATTCCGGGTGCTATAAATCGGGGTATTTTCCTGCGATCGAAGACATGGATTTGGGCAACGTCATGCGCTTTGGCTTGGAAATCTATCCGAATCCGTTTACGCGCATGACAACAATCAAGTTCAGTACAGGACAATGCACCGAGCTTTGTCCAGGCAGGATAACATTAAAAGTCTATGATGCCGCAGGCCGTCTCGTTAAAGATTTCAACGATCTCGATGAAATCGGTCAGCTAAAATCGCCGATTTATTGGTATGGCGATGATAATAGAGGACGGAGGGTATCCAGCGGGGTATATTTTGTAAAGATTGAGAATAGTCCTCATACTTTATTTCAGAAAGTTGTAAGAATCCAGTAATAGAAAGCAAACAGTTGACTTTTCACTAAAAAGGTATAAAATAAGCCTTGAGGAGGTTTGATGGCTAAGATTAAGGTCGCAATTATCGGCGTAGGAAATTGTGCATCGAGTTTGGTGCAGGGAGTTTGTTATTATCAGAAGGCTAAAGAAGGAGAAATTATTCCAGGGATTATGCACACGAGGCTCGGTGGTTACCACATCGGTGATATTGATTTTTCATTTGGGATCGACATCGACGTGAACAAAGTCGGTAAAGACTTGGCTGCGGCAATATTCACTGAGCCGAATAACACCCTTAAATTTTGTGATGTCCCGAAACTCAATGTACCGGTAGTTCGAGGTATGACCCATGATGGGTTGGGTTATTACTTGTCGAAAATTATAAAAAAGGCACCAGGACCTACTGCTGACATTATTGGGCTTCTAAAGGAAACGAAAACGGATGTAGTAATAAATTTTTTACCGGTTGGTAGCGAAGAAGCAACGAAATGGTATGTAGAACAAGTCCTGACTGCAGGCTGTGCATTTATAAATTGCATACCCGTTTTTATCGCGAGTGAAAAATATTGGCAAAAAAGATTTATCGAGAAGGGATTACCAGTTCTGGGTGATGACATAAAATCACAGGTAGGTGCGACAATTCTACATCGTGTTTTGGTTAATCTCTTCAACGATCGTGGCGTAAAACTCGAAAGAACATCGCAGTTAAATGTAGGTGGTAATACAGATTTTCTCAATATGCTTGAACGTTCGAGGCTTGCATCGAAAAAGATATCTAAAACAAAGGCGGTAACCTCATTATTGAAATATGATATTGGCGAAGAAAACATTTACATTGGTCCATCTGATTACGTTGCCTGGTTGAAAGACAGAAAATGGGCACACATGAGGCTTGAGGGGAGAACATTTGGTGATGTGCCGCTCAATGTTGAATTAAAACTTGAGGTCTGGGATTCTCCGAATTCTGCAGGTGTGGTCATCGATGCCATTAGATGTGCAAAATTGGCTCTCGACAACAGGCTGAGTGGTGCGATCGTCGAACCATCGAGTTATTTCTTTAAATCGCCACCAGTGCAATATCCTGACTATATCTGCCGTGAAAAAACTGAGAGCTATATAAAGAAATATCGCCCGAAAACTAAAAAGAGAAGATAGAGCCTCTATGGCTGGTATTAAACGCGGTGTCCTCATCAGTTTCGAGGGAGTCGAAGGTTCGGGTAAAACGACTCAGGCACAGGCACTGGTCGAATGGCTTTCTCATAAAAAAATCTCTCATATTTTTGTACGTGAGCCTGGAGGTACAGTTGTTGGTGAGGCTATCAGAGAAATTCTCCTGAATTCAAAATACAGAGTCATGCACAGTAAATGTGAGGTGTTATTGTTTCTTGCAGCTCGTAGTCAATTGACGTATGAGAAAATACTTCCTTCGCTTCAGCAAAAGAAGGTTGTCGTGTCAGATCGCTTTGCTGATTCTACATTTGCCTATCAAGTCTGTGCCCGGAATTTACCACAGCGACTGATCTCTGTTTTTAATCGATTCGCCACTGCTGGGATAACACCCGACCTGACATTCCTTGTGGATATAGATATTTCAAAGGGTCGGGAACGAGGTATTTTCGATGACCGCATGGAAAGAGAAGATATGCTGTACCATCAGAATGTGCGTGAGGCGTATTTGCGAATCGCTCGGAGGGCAAAGAAACGAATCAAGACCCTCGACGGTGTAGCACCTATAGATGCATTGAGAAATGAGGTTATAAATCATGTTGAGAACCTCTTAATCAGAAAGGGGTATACATTATGAAGAAAATGTTTATTTTTTTAATGGGGATATCCCTCATATGTGGGATATTCATCGGCAGTAGTTTATGGGCAAAATCTGATACCTATACACAATTGCGAATCTTCAATAAGATCCTGAAAGAGATTGAAGATAATTATGTCGATGAGGTCCCGTCAGATAGTTTGATAAGAGGGGCTATCGATGGGCTGATCGAATTACTCAAAGATCCTAATACCGATTATCTCTCAAAGAAGGAATATGAAAGTCTAATGATCAAAACCACAGGCGAGTTTGGAGGAATCGGTGCTACGATTGGAAAGCGTAATGATACAATTACGGTGATTTCGCCACTCGAAGGTACACCAGCTTATCGTGCTGGTTTGTTGTCTGGAGACAGAATAGTAGCCGTTGATGGAGTATCCACAAAAGAGAGAAGTGTTGATATTGTTGTTCGGGAAATTCGAGGTAACCCAGGCACAAAAGTGGTTTTGAAGATAGTCAGACCAACGATAGACGAACCCTTCGATGTGGAGATTATAAGGGCAATCATTAAGCTCGATGCGGTGCCCTATTTTGGTATGGTTGATGAGAAGATTGGTTACATTCAGCTCGCAGACTTCTCGCGATTAGCAGATGTAGAACTGAGAGCAGCAATCGATTCCCTGTTTTCGCATGGCGCGGAGAAAATCATTTTTGACCTTAGGTTAAATTCAGGCGGTTTGTTGAATGAAGGAGTAGCCGTCAGTGAGCTCTTTTTGTCAAAGGATAAAGAAATAGTATCGACGAGGGGGAGAAGCGAGGGCGAGAGAGTTTTTAGATCGAAAAGGTCGTATTCCTATGGAGAATTTCCAATAATCACACTCGTGGATGGTGGTTCAGCATCTGCTTCTGAAATCGTCGCCGGTGCCTTACAGGACTGGGATAGAAGTTTAATAATTGGTGCGATCACCTTTGGTAAAGGGTCAGTTCAGCGTATCCTGGGACCATTTGAAGATAGCACTGCCCTTAAGCTAACTACTGCGCGTTGGTATACGCCTTCAGGAAGGAGTATCGATAGACCGCCAGAATTGGAAGAGACCGACGAAGAATCTGGCGGCGACACGGTAGAAGTCGAGAAGAAGATTTTTACTACGTTAGGGCCACTCAAAAGAAAGGTCTACGGTGAGGGAGGAATTACACCCGATATAATTATTGAACAGCCAATCATGACAAAACTTGAGACCAACGTCTTGACAAAGGGATTGAATTTTGACTTCGTAGTGCAGTACACAGCCACACATATGAATATTGATACAGATTTTGAGGTTGACGAAAAAGTCCTCCGGGATTTTGCTGTGTATTTAATGGAGAAAGAACTAGATTTTACTGAGGCAGAATTCGACTCCGTAAAGTCATCCTTCAGAAAAAGACTAAAACAGGATATTTACACCAACCTATGGGGTTTAAAGGAGGGTTATCGAGTAAGGATTGAACATGATCCATTGGTGCACAAGGCAATAGAAATGCTGAAGGAGGTGAAGACTCAAGAAGAACTTTTTCGTTTCGCAACAGAAGAATAAACCATCACAGAAGAAAACTGGTGTACGATTTGTGTGGATCGCCATAGGCATCATTTTCATAGCAGCAATTTCATTGATAATTCTCTTACGGACAAGAATGAAAATGAGAACAGAATAAAAAGAAGTATGGGAAATGGTTCCATAGCCTTCTTCTATTTATGATTCTGCTCTTGCGACTTAGAGGTTTCTTGCAAAAGGAGCATCCATGTACCGTATTGAAATAAGGAGAAGAGATGATCCTCGCGGTAAATTTGTAAAGGAGGAGTTTAAATCATTCGGTTTCGGTGAGATTGAGTGCGTAGATGTGAGGGATGTATACTATCTTTACGGTAAATTAAAGAAGAGTCAGGTAGAATTCATCGCCAAGGAACTCTTGTGCGATACAGTTGTGGAAGAATATTATCTTGGTACGCCCAAAGGATTTGAAATTCTCTATAACCCTGGAGTGACGGATCCGAGAGAAGAGAGTATAAAGAAGGCACTAGCTGACCTCGGTATAAAGGTTGATGCTGTGAAGACCGGTGCAAATTACATCTTCACAGGGAATTATGAGGAGACAAAGTTGGAAGAGTGTGCAAGTCTCTTCCTCTATAATCCTCTTGTTCAACACATTAAGCATGCAGATGAACCTCTCTATAAACCATCACCATACAAATTCCGTGTATTCGAAATCGACCTAAACGGTGATTTAGAAAAAATAAGTCGTGAGATGGGACTCTTCCTTTCAAGGATTGAAATGGAAAAGATAAAGGAATATTTTACCCGAGAAGGAAGAAAACCGATTGATGTGGAGCTGGAAACGATTGCCCAGACATGGAGTGAGCACTGCTGTCATAAGACGTTTCTTGGTAAGATACGATTTAACGGAGAAGCGATTGATAATCTATTAAAAAATACAATCATGAAAGCAACCCATGAGATTAACCATCCACTGTGTCTTTCAGTATTCCATGACAACTCGGGTGTGATTGATTTTGACGAAGAGTTCGGCGTGTGCTTCAAGGTTGAGACTCACAACCATCCTTCGGCATTAGAGCCGTATGGTGGTGCAGCCACGGGTATCGGTGGTGTGATACGCGACATACTCGGGACAGGGCTTGGCGCTAAACCTATAATGAATACGGATGTGTTTTGTTTTGGTCCGCCTTATTTTGATTATAAAAAACTACCAGAGGGCATTTTGCATCCGCAAACAATCATAAAAGGTGTGATTCGTGGTGTCAGGGATTATGGAAATAGGATGGGAATACCGACGACGAGTGGTGCACTCTATTTTGATGATGACTTCCTATATAACCCAATAGTGTATTGTGGTTGCGTCGGTTTGATACGAAAGGACCGAATCAAGAAAGGTGCAAGACCGGGCGATGCTATATTACTCGTTGGCGGTAGGACGGGGCGCGATGGTATACATGGTGTTACTTTTGCTTCGGCAGAGCTTTCTGAAGAATCAGAGAAATCGTGTGTACAGATTGGCAATCCGATCATGGAAAAGAGGGTGATGGATTGCTTATTGCGTGTGAGTGATGAATGCCTCGTAAACTCAATTACAGATTGTGGTGGAGGAGGTCTCTCGAGTGCTGTCGGTGAAATGGGTAAGGAACTTGGTGCACAGGTCTCTCTCAATAGGGTGCCATTGAAATATAAAGGGCTCACTCCCCGTGAAATATGGATTTCTGAATCACAGGAGAGGATGATTCTTGCAGTGCGTAAAGACAATGTGGACAAGGTGCTTGAACATTTCAATAGAGAGGGTGTACCCGCAACCGCAATTGGAGAATTCACTAATGATAAACGGCTCCGGCTCTTCTACAAAGATAAGAAAGTCTGCGACATAGATATGGGCTTTCTTCATAAGGGTTTGCCAATGCCCTTGAAAAAGGCGCGTCTCAAGAAGAAGCCACGAGCAGACGTCGATTTACCTAAACCAATAGAGTTTAACTCTCTACTCCTTGAGATCGTGAGTAGTCTAAATTCCTGCTCAAGGGAGTGGGTTATACGAGAGTATGACCATGAGGTGCAAGGTGGGAGTGTTGTAAAACCGCTCGTTGGAGTTGATGGTATTGGACCTCAGGATGCGGTGGTGATAAGACCGAGACTCGATGTGAATAAAGGTATCGTGGTATCTTGCGGTATAAATCCAAGTTATGGCAGAATCGATGCCTATAACATGGCGGTTTCTGTTATCGACGAGGCTTTGCGAAATCTAGTTGCTACTGGTGGCGATATTAGTCGAGCAGCCATACTTGACAACTTCTGCTTTTCTTCACCCGAGCGGGAGGAAGTGCTTGGCGATATAGTCATGTCTGCGCGAGGGTGCTATGATGCGGCAATTGCCTTTGGTGTACCGTTCATTTCCGGTAAGGATAGCCTCTATAATGAGTGGTCTGATAACGAAGGAAAGAGCCATCTGATTCCACCAACATTGCTCATTTCTGCGATAGGCATTATTGATGATATCACCAGATGTATCACAATGGATTTTAAGAAGGATGATAGTGATGTCTTTTTAATTGGTCAGACAAATGACGAACTCGGAGGTTCAGAGTACTTCAGGATGTTAGGTATCATCGGCGGTAAGGTGCCTTGTGTCAATTTTGAACAGGCGCCAGAGATTATGAAAAGATTGCATACAGCGATACAGCGAGGTCTCATACTCTCGTGCCATGATGTATCAGAGGGGGGGCTTGGCCTCGCCGTAAGTGAGATGGCATTTAGTGGTGATTGTGGTGTAGAGATTGACCTTGAAAATGTGATCTATACAGGGGAAAAACGGCGTTTTGATTTTATACTCTTTGCTGAGTCAAACACGCGATTTTTGCTCGAAATAAAGAAGGAAAATACAGTCAAATTAAAGGAAATATTCAATAATTTACCCCTTGCAAAGATCGGGAGAACGGCCAAAGAAAAGACGGTAAAGATCAGACATGGGACCCAGTCGCTGATTGACCTGCCTATTGATATTGTAAGAACGAAGTGGAGGAGGAAGGTTTTGTAGATGCAGGATCGTCCCTACGGGACTTGCAGCATCATTCCGACAAGGGTCGGAATTCGCAGTATCACACCGACCTACGGTCGGGGTTCGCAGTAGCGTGCAGATAATATCTGAACTCGTGATTGATTCTTTGGCGAGCGAAGTGATCCTGCGAGCCGAAGGCGATACTGCGTTTCCTGCGAGTTCTGATGGAATCAGGACGATACTGCGTTTATCGTACCACTGCTATCTTCGTTACTGCATTTTTGCCGCCGTGAGTGATAAGCAAACAGTAGTATAGACCACTGCTTACATCCTCGTTATCTTCATCAGTGCCATCCCAAACAAAAGCCCTCTCACCGGTATAGCGACCAGGCAATAACAATCCTCTGTATTCCTCTTTTATTAACCTGCCTGTTATTGAATAGACTCTTATTTCTACAGTATACAACTGGTCCAACTGAAACGGTATGGTGATGGAACTATGCTCTAAAGGAATGAATGGATTGGGATAAGGTGTGAGAAACTTTGGCCCACGGATGGTATCATAAGGCGACGGCGAATAGTGGAATGCAGCCAGCGCATCAGGCCATCCATATCCCATACTGTCGGATGGGGAATCAGCATAGCTTGCAGTCTCAAAGAGTGCACTCCTTACTGAATCAACATTCCATGAAGGATGTCCGTCAAGGAGGAGGGCACAAATTCCCGCGGTCATTGCCGTTGCTCCTGATGTACCGAATGAATAGAGATATGAATTGGATGAATCGGGATCAACGACGATTGGTGCAGCAGAGAGGCACACGATCTCGGGCTTCTTTACTGAATGATCTTCAGTGGGGAAGTAACCCGAGGATTCCCAACGATTAAATAGTGTATCTATACCACCGACTGTTATGACTCCTTCTGCATCGCCTGGTACTACGATACGTGGAATGCTCCAATTACCTGCAGCGGTTACCACAACCATGCCCCGTTTTGTTGCTTCGGTAGCAGCGATTGATGCGGGAGATGTCTTGCCATCAAACTGATCTGGCCAACTGTACCACCGTGAATAACCGAGCGAACTGCTGACAATATCAGCGCCCCTTGATTCACACCATTCTAACCCCGAGATATACGTATCTTCTTCTACGAGAAATTCATAGAGTGTATCCCTGTTCTCTGTTTTTGCAACCAAAAACTGGGCAGCTGGTGCTACACCGACATAGTAGTCTGTCAGATATCCGCCAATGAGACCGAGCATTTCTGTTCCATGTCGGGGATGATTATACTCTGGGTCATCGGTTGTGTAACCGTCAGTAGAAGAATCGCCGCGTGTGCAGTAAAACGTGAGAATCTCGGAATTATTAGTTCCCAATGTAGGAAGATACACGAACTCTTTGTTCAATGAGTCGAGTGTGTTGAAGGTATTTCCGTTGTTAATGGAACGCCGGAAATAGATTTTACCTCCTGTTTCCCATATGACGGTGACTGTTTCGTTCAGTTTTGCAAGAGATATCTTACCAATTGAGTTCAGATCTTCTGAGAGATACTGAGGTTGTGAAAATGAGTTACCAAAATCAGTTGATTTAGAAAAGGCGACTCTGAAGAGTGGTTCATTGGATGTATCTTTCCATATCAATAGCATGGTGTCGGCAGAGGATAATGCCTCAGCATCTTTCCCCATTGCTACGAAATCACGTGTAAAACTTGTTGCAGGAATCAATGATTTTATAAAATAGAGAGAATCCTCTGGGTATACATGGTAGAAGATACCGATCTCTGTCCCACTCGATATACTCTTTGGTGATTTAATAGCTGAGGTTGATGAATCGATGATAATTTCTGATACAAATCCTGAGATATTTCCCTTCTTCATATATAGATAATTCTTGTCATGATACGCAACATACACCGTATCATCCAATTGCACTGCCGATGGTTCTCTGTACCTATACGCTAAGTCACTTTTCAAGATGCCAGAGTCGATTATGGTGTCGGTGTAAACGAGATATCCCAGGCCAGAGCGGTAACGATAAATGATAAACATTGTATCGCGACCACAGACTGCCAATTCGCGTGCCCAATTGTTTGTGTTTGTAATCTTTTCAATCGGTTGCCAATGAGAACCACCGTCTGTTGAGTACGTATACATTATCTCACGAACTGGGCGGATGTTGAAGGCATCACCAGGCGCAAAGAGATTAAGCCGTATATTTGTTTTCCAAAAGACCATATCACTGTAAACACCAGATTGTTCGGTGATTGGACTATCTCCATCATAAATCTGATCACCGCCAAGAAAATCATGTTCGGCCACAACCATCACCTTATCCAGGGCAGCATGTACTCTCCTCAGACCAGTATCGAGAATACCGATCTTGACATCGGATCCGAAAAATCCTTGGTCGTGTAGTTCGTCGATGGTGAACATATTCAACTGCTTGTAGGTGAGGCCAAAGAGAGAAGTGTCTAAGAGAACACTTTCAAAATCGTCTGCGTTCTCGAACGATGCAACTCTTGTCATTTTATGGACAAAATCAAGATTTGCGATACTATTGAGGTCTTCCCGAGCAATCCAAAAACTTGCTGCATTGAGCCATTTAGATTCTCTGATCAATAAGCCGCCCCGTGCCTCAACTTCATAAATATAATCCCTCTTGAGGGGTATATCGGCATAGTCGATAATGCCCCCTCTGAGTAATCTTCGTTCATACGACGCCTTCTCCATTTTCTTTATGAGCGTCTGCAAAACCTTGTCGTAGCTCTCTATGGGTACACCTTTGTCAGTGAAATATACCCAGGCGCGGACATGTTCATCAACATAGCAATTTTGGTCAACCTTGTTTTCAAGGGGAAGACGATACCCGTACATCTCGCCCTTTTGCAATGGGCCGGCGTACGTCGAACAGAAAATGAGAATAACTTGTAGCATTCTAACCTCCTCAGACCAAATACCTAAACCCAGCCGGTCTGTAACGTGCTTGCGTAAGATCCAGAATACTTCCGAATATCTCTAAATTTATAGAGTCACATTTTCGAAAATCATCGCTCCGATGTGTTCGGAGCGGGACCAAGTGTCTAAAATCAAATCGTCTTACATAGTGTATGTATATCACACGCGATAACTGATTTTTTGGATCTGTCAGAAATATCTCAAAAAATCTCATAATTGAATTTTTTTTTACTTTTCCTAAATGGAAGGGCGAATACAAGTCCTGTAACAAATCCACCAATATGTGCGAAGTAAGCCACTCCGCCACCGCGCGCGCCTATTGACGAGATACCGAATAAAAATTGGTATAAGAACCAGATGCCCAAAAAGATAACAGAAGGCAAATAGGTAATTCTCAGAAAAAATCCGAGAGGGACAAGCGCCAACACCTTTGCCTTTGGAAATAGTAGTATATAGGCGCCTAAGACTCCGGATATCGCACCACTTGCGCCGATCATTGGTATTTTAGAATTAGGCGCCGTGACGCCATGTAATAATGCACCTGCGATTCCGCAGAGCACGTAGAAAAATATGAATGTAATACGACCAAGCTTGTCCTCAACATTATCTGCGAAAATCCATAGGAAGAGCATGTTACCGAATATATGCATGAAACCAGAGTGAATAAACATACTTGAAAAGAGTGTCAAATATGACGAAGGACCAACAGGATGGAAGATATAAAAAGGGGTTGCCCCAAACTCTTTGAAGAATGCATTGAGCTCTGGCCCTAAGGATAATTCGTAGAGGAAGACTATTATATTGATGCCGAGTAGGATATAGGTTACTATCGGTCTCGAGTATGTGGGGATATTATCCTTTAGAGGTAGCATAGATTCTTCCTATTTGACAAATTGCCCATGCGGCAATTGCCTTTCCTTCACCGATTGCACCAATTCCTTCATTGGTTTTGCCCTTGATTGAGATTGCATCTTCAGCAATTTTTAGAATAAGTGCCATATTCCTCTGCATCTCTTCTACATGAGGTGATATCTTTGGTGCTTCGGCAATGACTATGGCATCAATTTTCTCTGGCACAAACCCTGAGTTTGTGAGAAATTTACTTACCACTTTTAAAATATCGTTACTTGCCAAACCTTTGTATCGAACATCATCTGATGGAAAATAGCGACCAATATCTCCTAAATTTGCCGCTCCCAAAAGGGCATCACAGATTGCATGAATCAAGACATCACCATCTGAATGTCCAGCCAGCCCTTTTGGAAAGTCAATCTGGACACCCCCCAAAAACAAGTCTCGACCCTCTACTAATCGATGTATATCATACCCGATACCGACCATCTGTTATTGTATTCTTTAATTTTATGAAGTCAAGATTTGAGTTACATTCTTTTTCTTTTTCCGAGAAGCATGATATCACGTAAATCTTCAACCATTTTTGCTGCACACCATTTTTTGTCAAAATCATGCCGCTCAGTAATTTGGGCAATGGCCATAAGTGCGCGCAGGTGCAGATTTCTCATATCCCTTGTTCCAATCAGTACAAAAACGATATATACTGGTTCAGAGGCATCTGGAAAGATGATGCCGTCGCGGGCACGCACCATGAGAATGTCGAATTTTTTCTCACCCTGTATTACGATATGAGGAATTGCGAGTCCCGGACGCAAGGCGGTACAAGATTGTTTTTCTCTTTCAATAAAAAGTTTGATCAATGTATTTGGAGAGATATCTAATCGTTCACTCAATTCCTCCGACGCTATTTTGATAAAATCATCAAAATGCACCTTCCCCTCAAGGTCGAGTATAAGAGAATGTTTTACAAAATGATCAAATTCGTCTTCAATGATTTCTTCTCTTTCTTTCACAATCTCTCTCAACTCCTGCTTTAGTGTATCGGTTACAATCTGCCGGTCAGTAATGCGTTCGACAACATACATCAGTGCTGATTCTCTACTCGTTTTTGGCCTCACATAGATCAGGTACCATAAGATTGCGCAACCAATGAAGATCGCTGTTATCAACAGCGTATCTTTACCCATATCATATATTAAAAATCCATAGCCGAGAATAGCGATAATCTGAACGTATGGGTAAAGGGGTGAGCGAAAAGTAGGCTGATAATTTTGTAATTTGCTTTCACGCATAACGATCACTGATAAATTCGCTGATATGTACAAGAGTAGGAGCATTGTTGATGCAGCCTCGACCAATACCTCAAGGTCTAAAACTGAAATGATACTTACCATAAATAAGGTGGTGAACATTATCGCGACATGTGGTGTTTTGAATTTTCTATGTACCTTCGTGAAAAACGCAGGCATAATATGGTCACGGCTCATTGCCAACGGGTAGCGAGACGCCGACATTATACCGGCGTTAGCAGTTGATACAAAAGCCAGCATGGCAGCAATCGCAGTCATAATAACGCCAGTAACGCCCCAGAAAATTCTTGCTCCATCTGTTATCGGGGTGAGAGATTTGTGTAATGCTTCGAAATTTAGTACACCTACCGTAACAAAAACAACTGCTACATAGAGCATTAAAACAACAACGTACGCAAGAAGCATACCTGCAGGCACATTAAATTTTGGATTTTTAATTTCTTCTGCTACACTAGCAACTTTTGTGAGACCACCAAATGAGATAAAAACAAGACCCGCAGTTGAGAAAATTGGTAATATGCCGAAAGGTGCAAAGGGCGTGAATCTTTCAGGAACAATAGTGACGAAGCCTCTTATAACATATAACACAAGTATTGCAATAAGAAAAAATACCAACAGAATCTGAGTGATACCAGCTTCTTTTATGCCGAGGAGATTTATCAACATAAAAATAAGGCATAAGACGATAGCAATAATTTTGACTTCAACCATGTTGAGTGAAGGATTGATTAATAATGCAAAGATGCCCATCCCAACAAGAGCAAATGCACTCTTTAGACTCAATGAAAACCAACTCGCTAATCCTGCAATTGTCCCGGCAGGAGCGCCCATGCTTCTTGTTATATAAAAATAATCACCCCCAGCCTTGGGCATGGCAGTGACGAGTTCTGCTTTACTGAAGATTGTTGGTATCACCAAAATTCCAGCAATGATATACGCAAATACCATTGCTGGACCAGCTTTGGCGAAGGCAAGGCCAGGGAGAATAAATAATCCTGAGCTGATCATGGCCCCAGACGCGATAGCAAACACACCTAAAAGGCCGAGTTCTTTCTTAAGTGCCATATGTTTTTAGTGATTCATACGTATTGAGATGATGATGAGAGGAATAAAGGCGGGGGTCAATACACTCACTAAAGAATATTCTTGTCCTTGGTTTTTCATTTAGCTTATTATATATACTGTTTCAATATTTGTCAATATTGGCTCTTGCATAGTTGACATAATTGGGTAATATAATTTTTATGTCGCATAAGAAAAATATCATTCTTGAAAATCTGATAAAGGTATTCAAGAAACGAAGCGACGAAGTGAGGGCAGTAGATGATGTAAGTTTGGAGATTAAGGAGGGAGAGCTCTTTGGACTCTTGGGCCCAAACGGTGCAGGTAAGACAACACTGATCAAATGCATATCAACACTCCTTATCGCTGATGGCGGGACAGTAATTGTCGGTGGTTATGATATTAGAAAGGACCCTTTAGCGGTGAGAAAGATGATAGGGGTACTCACTGGAGGTGAGCGTTCGCTGTATTGGAAGTTGACCCCTTTAGAAAATCTCAGATACTTTGCGGCATTGTATGGTGTTCCGAAAAAGAATACGAACAGCAGAATTGATTATTTATTGAGTCTTATGAACCTTACAGAAAAAGCGCATTACCGGGTTGAGAAATTGTCCTCGGGCATGAAGCAAAAATTATCACTCGCCCGAACCTTGATTCATGATCCACCGATACTGCTCATCGATGAACCAACATTGGGTCTGGACCCCTACTTTGCCAGATTTATGCGTCAATTTATAAAGACCGAATTGCACCAGAGGCTCAAGAAGACGATTCTTTTGACTACGCATTACATGATGGAGGCAGACGAATTGTGTGAACGAGTGGCGTTTATGAATCGCGGAAAAATTCGAGCATTAGACACGCCAGCTTCATTCAAAAAGATCATGCCTGAGGAACAGATACTTGAGGTGAAATGTCTTGGCGAACTTGACAGGAGTTTGTTCACCCAGTTAAAGGAATCGACAAGTTTGCACTTAAAAAAGCAGGATGGATTTAGCTATATTCGAATGAATACAGATAACCCTGAGACGCTGCTGTCTGATGTTGTCGATCTGGTCAGGGATAAAGCGAAGGTACTTTCAGTACTCGTTACATCACCTACATTAGAGGATGTATTTGTGCATCTCACTGGTGCGACTTTGGATGAGTGAGGTTCTATGAGGATAATCATTCAGGAGTTGAGAAAGGAATTTAAGATTCTCCTTGCCTATCCGATTGAAATTGCATTTTGGATCATCTCCCCGATTCTCTGGGTGATACCACTTATTTTCCAGGGGAAGGCACTCATTGGCGGCCTCCAGAGTTCAGCCTTTGGTAATCTCGCAGGCACGAGTGAATACATTCCCTATGTCCTCATTGGAGCGATCTTCAGTACCTATATGTTCTCTGCTGTTTGGAGCATGGGTAATTCATTACGGAATGAAATGTTTTATGGAACACTTGAGCATATTCTTTCGGCACCAGTGAGACCGATCTATCTCCTTCTTGGAAAGGGATTGTACAATTCTATTCTTTCGACAGTTTTCGTTGTCGCACAAATACTTATTTGTATTGTCATATTCGGTCTCAGTATCACGCTCAGCAAGATTGTCCCTATGCTCTTCTTTCTATTACTCCTCCTCATCGGTCTCTACGGTGTTGGTTTCATTGCGGCAGCCCTTACTCTCCTCGTAAAAGAAGCACATGGTTTACTCCATATGTTTGAATATGTATTATTCCTCTTTTCACCTATCCGGTATCCTGTAGAAGTACACCCGGTCACGCGGGCTATCAGTGTTTTTATTCCGCTCACTTACGCGCTCATAGCACTGCGTGGAATACTACTAGGCTTGAAGTATGATTTTTGGCAGACGAGCCTGTACCTTTTTGCTCTGGATTGTGCCATAGTACCACTCGGTATTGTCATTTTTAATTTGATAGAGAAAAAAACAAAGACACGGGGCACATTAGCACACTATTGACGATATGAAGACACTGATTCACTATCTCAGGGCAATAAATGCAGAAAACATAAAAGAATGGCGGATAGAATGGAAGTACAAACCAGATTTTTTCAGACAATTCGTCGAGCCATTTGTCTATCTCTTGCCATATTTTCTTTATGGTGTTGCCCTGCTCGGTGGACGCTTTTCTGAACACCTACGAAGTATCACCGGTATTGGGGATATGATTGCCTACACTTTTATTGGCTATTTGATCATGGGTTTTTTAAATACTGCCTGTTGGGCAATGGGAGCTTCGTTACGAAAAGAACAATGGTTTGGCACGCTTGATACTATCTTTGTAGCACCAGTACCTCGGTGGGTCTATGTCGCTGGTATGGCAGCACACTCGACCTGCCACCAGGGACTTATCATGTTCATTCAGGCAATCGTCATCACGAGTGTTTTCGCCATTGTGTTTAAGACAACGGGCATATTCTTCGCATTACTTATCGTTGCCTTGATGCTCTTGGCACTGTATGGACTCGGTGTGCTCGTTGCTGGTCTCACCATCGGTCTAAAGCAGTGGTGGGTGATTTCTGAGGCATTGAGTACACTGATTCTCGTCGTAACGCCGATCGCCTATCCATTGGCAGTCTTGCCACTGATTATTAGAAAGATTTCATTATTCTTACCGACAACATATGGAGTCATCGGGGTGAGACATCTCCTCCTTGGCGAGCATTTGGATATTGGTTTGGGTACGATATTCTTGCGGCTTGCCGTAATACTGATTGTGTGGTGTGTATTCGGTTTTGGCATTTTTATACTCATGGATAGGTACGGCAGAAAAAAAGGCATTTTGTCACTATATTAAGCGAAAGATAGTGGCACTATGAATACAATAATCATTGTCGAGTTTATCGTATACCTGGCTGTAATGTTGGGCATTGGGCTCTATTTCGCAAGAAAGAAGATGAGCCAGGCAGATTTTCATTTAGGAGGCAAAAAAATTCCTGGTTGGGCACTCGCACTTTCCGAACGTGCGACTGGCGAGTCTGCTTGGTGTCTCTTGGGACTTACCGGCTTTGCCTTTGCCTCGGGACTTTCTTCGGTCTGGATTGCTCTTGGGTGTGTAGCAGGAATTGTAGTATCATGGTTGTGGCTGGCACAAGAGTTTAGGAGGGAAAGAGACAAATACGAGATACTCACATTACCCGATTATTTCGCGACAAAGTATGAAAATCGAGGTAAGTTCATCAGATGGTTCTCCTCTGTTGTTATTATTTTCTTCTTCACTCTCTATGTCTCGGCGCAATTCAGCGGAGGAGGTAAGACACTCAATATTACATTTGGCATTCCAGTTACCACTGGGATAATTATTTCGGCAGTCATTGTGATCCTCTATGCTATTGCTGGCGGGTTCTTCTCGGTGGTGTGGACGGATGTACTCCAGGCGCTCCTCATGATAATCACACTCGTTGTTACACCTATTATAGCACTCATTGTCATAGCGCGTAGTAATCTTTCGATTGCTCATGCGCTTGCCAATGCAGGAGGCGGAATTGACTCTTTGACCGGTGGTGCGATAGGTTTTGCCGCAGGTACTCTCATTGTTAATAACTTTGCATGGTTTTTTGGCTATTTGGGCGGACAACCTCAGCTGGATGCGCGGTGGATGGCAATGCGGGATGACAAAGAGGTGAAGCTCGGCGCAAACATTGCGATCATCTGGACAATTCTTGCATATACCGGCGCAATTACTGTAGGACTCGCTGCAATTACCCTCTATGGTCAAAATGTCGTAGCAGATCCCGAGCAAATACTTCCATTCATGTTAATGAAACTGATGCCTGCTTGGCTTACCGGAATTCTCCTTGCTGGTGCAATCGCAGCAATGATGTCGACAGCAGATTCTCAGTTGTTGATTGCTACATCGTCTATTAGTGAAGATGTTATACACAAGGCATTGAACAAGAAACTCGATGATAAGACATTGGTTCTGATTTCGAGGGTTACTATTGTAATTGTCGGTACCATAGCACTCATTCTCGCATTCACCTCAAAGAGTCTTATTTATACAATTGTTCATTTTGCGTGGGCTGGTATTGGCTGTTCATTCTCTCCTGCAGTCATACTCTCTTTTTTCTGGAAACGATTTACAGCACGCGGAGTTATTGCATCGCTCGTGTCTGGATTTATTATCACCGTGGTATGGATGATCGCTGGTTGGGACAAAATAATCGCAGCAACTGCCGTGACCTTTATTGTCGCGTTTGTTTGTGCCGTTGTTGTAACGATTGTTTCACCCGGCAAAACCGCAGCAACGATCTAGGAAGGCTCTCGTTCAAAAAATATTGAATTGTTTTTCATTTTGCTGAACTATTTTGGATAGATGTTTTCTCGTTTTCTCGAGAAAACGAGAAAGTATTGTGATTACATGAACCTGTTTGACCTTTGTAGAAAGATTGAGTAATGAGCTTATCTGTAGTTGTTTTTATCGTAACTTACCGCAGCACTTTTTATACTTTTTGCCGCTGCCACAGGGACAGGGGTCGTTCCTGCCGACTTTTGCCTCGACTGCAATCTTCTTTGCGGCTTTCTTTTTCGGTGTAGTTTTTATGGCTGCCTTTACTATTCTTGTCTTCTTCTTAGGTATTAACTCAAGGAACGGACGGGTGTTTTTCTTTGCCAATTCACCCAGATGTACACCGTTATGGAGGTGACCCTCTGTTTCCAAAAATATCAGGAAATTGGATAGTATCTCGGGTACTTTCTTTGCACTTTCAGGTGTAAACTCCAGCTTTCTGGGTGCATACTCAAGCATAAAATGGTTCACCTGTGCGTCATTCATTTCTTTTAATTCCTTATTCTCATTGAAAAAAACATAATCAAGAAAACTTTTGGAAATGAAATCGGCGTTGCTTTTATAGGACGCAGCTTTTGATTTGACTGTCTCTGAATATTGAAAATCGCGGCTCAAGACATTGGTCACGTGGACCAGTCTTTTCTCACGTTTTCTCTCATCGCTCTGTTTTTCTTGTATATCAGCTAATGCCATATGTGATAGTATAGAGAAATTCCTCTGGTTGTCAACACATTCTGTAAAGCAAATTCCCAAATGTCTGAAATCTAATGCATTGGGCGTCTTTCGTTAAACGTTGTGTGGCATCGCTGCCTGCCCCGTTAAATACAATAAATTTGCATCATTGAATGGATTAGTCTTTCGGGTAAATATACTTTCTTTCGACATCATCAGTCCTTGTTATTCTTTAACCGGGCCAGTATCGTTATTGGCTTGACGTTGAGTGTTTTTCTAGTTAGTCGTACAACGATACCGTTAGACGATACGGGATGCCACATCGAGAAACGAACAACGAGTACTTTCTACCAGGGTTGATTTTTGCATGAATTTAGCTATTATTATCTATGGCTGAGACGGCACGATACGACATCATTGTGATTGGTGGTGGACATGCAGGTATTGAAGCGGCCCTAGCTTCAGCACGTATGGGGTCAAGTGTTTGTGTCCTGACTTTAAATATTGATACCATCGGACAGATGTCCTGTAATCCATCCATTGGTGGATTGGCAAAAGGACATCTTGTTAAAGAAGTCGATGTCTTGGGAGGTGTGATTGGGCTTCTCGCTGACAAGACTGCTATTCAATTCCGCATACTTAACCGATCGAAAGGACCTGCTGTATGGTCACCGAGAACTCAAAATGACCGTACTCGCTATAAAGATGTTGCCAGAAAAACTTTAGAAGATGAGAGGAATATTATCATAAAACAGGAGGAGGCAATTGCAATCATTGTAGAAAGCCACAAGGTGGTCGGTGTACGCACAAATATTGGAAATGAGTATCGTGCGCGTGCAGTTGTCGTCACAACTGGAACATTTATGAACGGATTGATGCATATTGGTCTTGAACACTTTTCCGGCGGTCGACTCGGTGAATCACGGGCGACTGCCTTGAGCGAATCTCTGAAAAAAATGGGACTCAGCCTCGGTAGGTTAAAGACTGGAACCTCGCCACGTATTGACCGGCATAGTGTCGATCTGTCAAACTTAAAGATGCAGCAGGGTGATGAAGATGCCTTTACGTTTTCTTTCCGTACCAGCCATACTGCGATTGAACAAATTCCTTGTTATATTACACATACAAACAAGAGTACTCACGATATCATAAGAAAGAATCTGGACCGTTCACCTCTGTATACCGGAAAGATTGTCGGTATTGGTCCACGGTATTGTCCTTCTATTGAAACCAAAATTGTGCGATTCAGTGATCGTGATAGTCATATTGTATTTATTGAACCAGAAGGCCTCGATGCAGGTGAATTTTATCTCAATGGTGTATCAACTTCTCTTCCATATGATATACAGGTTGAGATGCTACGCAGCATAGGGGGTCTAGAGCGAGCAGAAATTACAAGACCTGGCTATGCCGTTGAATATGATTTTGTGTATCCTATTCAACTCTATCCGAGTCTGGAGACAAAGGTTGTGCAGAATCTCTTCTGTGCCGGACAGATTAATGGCACCTCTGGTTATGAAGAAGCAGCTGCCCAGGGAATTATAGCAGGCATAAATGCTGCATTGAGACTTCAGGGTGAAAATCCTTTTGTTCTTAAACGATATGAGGCATATATTGGCGTTCTCATTGATGATTTAATAACTAAGAATACGCTTGAGCCGTATCGTATGTTTACATCACTTGCCGAACATAGACTCATTCTCAGAATAGACAATGTAGCTGATCGTCTGATGGACTATGGTGTAAAATACGGATTGATTAGGGAAGAAGAGCGGCAACACTTTGAGCATGAGAGAAAAGGGATTGATGCGGCAATAGGAAACTTAAAGAACACTATTGTGAAGCCAGAAATTGTCAATCCTATATTAAAAGAAAAATGTGAGACAGTTGTGCCAGAGGAGCGGGGAGGTCAGAGTCTTTTTCAGATTCTCAAAAGGCCGCGCATTCATTATCAAGATATTGAAGTGCTCAGTGAGATGAAATTAGGAGAAACCATCTGGACAAGAGTAGAGATAGAGACGAAGTATGAGGGGTACATAACAAGGGAAGAAACAATGATTAAAAAACTAAGAGAACTTGAGAAGGTGAACATTCCACTTAGTTTTAGTTTTGATGAGGTTACTGGTCTATCAAATGAAGCAAAATCAAAATTGAATGAAGTAAAACCATTAAATCTGGATCAGGCATCAAGAATTCAGGGTATCAGTCCGTCTGATATACTCCTGCTCTTGCTTCACATTAAGAGGGGTAATTGAAGTTAATCCACGGCAGTGAAAGGCAATCGACGGTAGTGACTGAAAATTGAGGGCAGTATGCAAGAGATTCTTGATTTTCTGAGATATAAGATGTCTGTTGATGAGATTGCAGGGGGTCTTAGTGTTACAAAGGTTATTGGCGCGTTGCATCCTCCAATAGACAAAACGATTAGCGAAATAAAGGAATACATGTCTCATACTGAGTACACTCCGATTTTTACTACTGAAGGAAAGCATCACGTGGTACAACTGGGGAAATTTAAAAAGGTAGAGGATAGGCCAAAATATTGGTTGAACTTACTTCTTTTTGTGGCTACAATTATTACTACTATTTTTGGTTACTACTTGTGGTTCGGTGGTGACCTACTATCTAGTGTTATGTTTTCATTTTCGCTCCTGACTATCTTGACATGTCACGAGTTCGGTCATTATATTGTATCGAAAAGACAAGGAATGGTAACGAGTCTTCCGTATTTTATTCCTGTTCCTGGTCACTTCATTGGAACATTTGGTGCAGTCATAAGGATGAAATCAATAGTGCCGTCACGAAGTTCGCTCTTGAAAGTTGGCATGGCGGGTCCTGTCTCAGGATTCCTGGTAGCACTACCCATTACGATTATTGGTATAGCATTATCAGAAGTTCAAATTGCTCCTGAAGGTGCGAGTTATATGCGTCTTGGAAACTCGTTGCTCTTTCATCTCCTCGGCAAAGTTATTCATCCCAATGTGCCACAGGGTGCAGATATTTTCCTTCATCCGATGGCCTTTGCAGGTTGGCTCGGTTTTTTGGTAACTTCAATGAATTTGATACCGATCGGTCAGCTTGATGGAGGTCACGTGGCATACAGTCTGTTTCTCAGAAAACGTAGGTTCGTATACATCCCAATATTTGCTTGTATCATTGCGCTCGGTTTTTTGTGGTTAGGGTGGTTTATTTGGGGGTTTTTGGCATTCTTCCTGGCAAGAAGAGACCCAATAATTCAGGATTCGTTAACACCTTTAACAAATAAAGAAAAAATATATGCAGTACTTCCCTTTATTGTGTTGATACTCACCTTCATTCCTCAGCCAATAACCATTTAGTAAAAAGTCATTGTTCACAATGACTGAGGTAGCGATGGCGCACATATAGGGTTCTTGCCAAAGATGAGGTTCATCGGTGCAGTTCGCAGACTTAAGTGTAGACTTCATACCTTGACATAACGAGGTTATACAGTATACTTAAGTATACTGTTAGCACGTTCGTTCAGCACATAAGTATAGAGTTATGGCAAGGATAAAGAAGGAGGTATATGAGTGCTTCAAGGGTATTAATTTGTCTTTTCGTCCCGTTCATCTTCTTGTGTGCGGCGGGCATTTATGAAGTTCCTGTTGCTGATATTGACTACGTGATAGAGGTTGTTCGTGGTTTTGATCGCATCAGGATGTCGGGTTCGTATGTGCCTGGTGAGCCTGGTCATCCTGAGTTGCCGGCAAAGGTGTTCAGTTATTTGTTGCCCTATGGAGAGCGCTTAGAGGGTGTGATGATTGTTGAGGAGGAGTGGCAGGAGCTTCCGGGCAATTTCTATATCTATCCCAGACAGTATGATCATGCGATGGTTGAGGAGGTTGAGTTTACTGAACCGGATCCTTGGGTCTACAGTGCATCTGGTATGTATCCGGAGTGTTGTCTCGTCGGTGCGAATTCTGGGAATATGCGTGGTTATCAGATTTGTCAGGTTGCAGTGGTGCCGTTTCGTTATGCTCCTCAGTTAGGGAGATTAGAGGTGTTGACGCGTTTGGTGCTTTGTTTAGAGACTGAGGTGTGTGGTGCTGGTTTGTATCCACGGCGTCAGACAGGTCTTGTCAAGGCAATGGTTGAGCGGTTTCTTTCGGATATGGTCGTGAACAGGTTGTCGATAGATGATGGTGTGGTACGTCCGCCGTTTTATTGTGAGGAGAATGTGGGGGATGCGTTACCGACCGAATTGCCGTCGTTGTTGGGTGCGCCGATTGATTTAGTGATTATTACGACGGCTGCGCAGGTTGCGCAGTATGAGGAGTATGCGAGGTTTAAGAAATTGAGTGGGTACAATACGGCGGTGCGGACATTGTCGTGGGTGCGTGAGCATTATGATGGGGTAGATGATGCGGAGCGGGTGCGCAATTTTCTTCGTGATGCGGTTGAGCATTGGGGTGTGTTGTATATCTTATTAGGAGGTGATTTCCCTTTAGTGCCGACTCGCTGGGTCTGGATGCCGCCTCAGGAGTGGGAGATGTATCGATTTCCTACGGTGACTGATATGTATTTTTCCGATCTCTTCTCTAATTTCGATGAAACGTGGAATTTTGATGGTGATGAGCGGTTTTGTGAATTAGAGGATTCATTAGATTTTTATCCTGATGCATATGTTGGTCGTCTACCGACCACCGAGGGCTCTCAGGTTAGTGAATACCAGGATAAGATCGATGCTTATCTCCATCCCTCAGAAACTGATATTCAAGCACGTGCACTCTTTGTCTCTTCATATCTAAGCAGAGACAATCCTCCGGACACTCTGGATTCCGATTCCATGGCACACAGACTAACTGAGCATCTTCCTTCATGGTTCGATACTGCGTTTCTCCATGAAAAGACAGAGGAAGAATTCGAAGATTCTGTAAATGCCGGCTTTGGTATCGTTACCGCAATAGGTCATGGCGGTGTACACAGTTTTCAGTTGAGTCGTAAATTAGGACAACATGCAGACTACTTCTTTATAGATTCCTTATCAAACACAAATCGTTATGCAGTGATATGGGTGCTCAGCTGTCTCAATCAACCGTTTCAATCTAACTGTGTAACAAAACCCTGGATATTGAATCCCCAGGGCGGTGGTGTTGGTTCAGTTGCACTATCACACTATAGTGACGCATACATTCATGAGCAATTTACTGCCGAGCATTTTGATAGGGTGTTCACCTATCCTTTGGCGCAGAGTTTAGCGAGGTCAAAGATCCCATTTGTTAATAGTGCCAAACTGAGTGAGAATTGGCATCGGAGCTACCAATTTACCATCAATCTCTTGGGTGACCCAGCGTTGGATTTGTGGGACACCATTCCCTTGCTCTATGACTCAGTCGTTGTCAGCCCAGATACGATCAAGGTTGGTATTGATACCGTGACTATAAGTGTCTATCCTTCTGGTCTGTTTGATGTCGTCTTTCACAAGGAGGGTGAAATCTTTCTCAGGGACTCGAGTGGTACAGGAGTGTTGGAGCGTGAGGTGAAGACCGAGTCATCGGGGTATTTGAGATATAGTATCAAAGGCGATGGTTACATTGGGTATGTTGAATCTCTCGTGGTCGAGCCAGGAGGTGCCTATTGTGTGTACAAGAGCCATACGGTCTTGGATACGGCAGATAATGATGATGGGGTAGTCAATCCTGGAGAGGACATCTGGTTGCAGGTAATGGTGAAGAATACGGGTGGTAGTGATGCGGTTGATGTAGATGGGCGAGTGTTGTGTGGCGATAGTTTTGTGACGATGGTGCGTGATACTGCGTCGTATTCGGATATTGCTCCTGGAGATAGTGGCGAGAGTCTTACGTCGTTTTATTTTGAAATTTCGGATTCATTGGTGGATGGACATTGTCTCGATTTTGAGTTGGTATTGGATTATGGTGGAGCGACGAGTCGTGATAGTTTTCAGTTGGTTGGTGCTGCGCCGGTGCTCGAGCATTATGGTCAAGAGTATAGTGTGGTTGCCGAGACCGTGACGATTGTGCCGTATATCGTGAATCATGGACATGGCAGTGCAGCGGGGGTGTATGGTCGGCTGAGTGCGTATTCAGATACGGTAGTTGTGGTCGATAGTATGGTTGTCTTTCCAATGATTGAAACGGATGAGACGGTGAGCTCGGCGCCAGATTCCTTTTTGTTGTATCTTACCCATCCTGGCGCAGCAGTGAGCTTTAATCTTCGGGTCTATTATCGTGATATCGAGGTGATTAACCAAGAGGTGATACTTGATACACCAGTAGTGATTGATTCGATCTGGGTGTATGGTAGACAGAATTCAGTTGTTGTGGAATGGTCAAAGGTCGTTGGTTCGGTAGGATATCGGGTGTATCGTGCGAGTGCCCTGGGTGGTCAGTATTCCTTCTTGCATAACCATTTAGAGCCGACATGTCGTTTTGAGGATCTCTATGTCTGGCCTGATCAGGATTATTACTACTACGTGGAGGCGGTTGATTCGTTTATGAATGAGAGTGGTTCTTCAGACACGGTGTTGGGTAGGACAAATCCTCCACTTGCAACAGGTTGGCCTCAGGATGTGTTTGATTATGTCTTCTCATCAACCAATGTTGGTGATATCGATACTGCAGTTGCTGGTCTTGAAATTGTTGTCTGCGGCAGGAAAGGCAATGTCTATGCGTGGCACTGTGATGGTTCACCAGTGAAGACGGGAGATAGCCGTTTATACACCGTCGATCCGCCACTCACAAGCTACTATCATGAGTTGTGGTCATCTCCTGCACTGGGGGATGTAGATGGAGATGGCGATCTTGAAATCGTCTTCGGATGCCGGAGAGACTATGACAATCTCTATATCATCGATAATCAGGGTAATGAACTTCCTGGATGGCCTAAGTCTATTGCAGGAGGTTTTATTAGTTCCCAAGTGCTCGCAGATTTAGATGAAGACGGTGACCTAGAGATTTTCGCAGTCTCTGAAGATAGTGCAGTTGTTTATGTGTTCCACCATGATGGGACAGGATTCTTTTCAGGTGACAGTGTATTGCGGGACCTTCCAGCAAATTCTTATCGCACAGTTGCTCTTGGTGATATTAACTGCGACGGTGATCTTGAGATTGTGTTTTGCGGAGGTCCAGAATCTGAGTCTTTGTATGTCTGCGATAAAAACGGGAACGATGTGTATCCGTTCCCTCTATTTATAGAATCTGGAGAGGATTTCACGTATGCTCCTGTTCTCGGCGATGTGCTGGGCGATGAACGGCTCGAGATATGTTTTTATGCGTGCTCTCCTGATGATTCACTCCATAAGGTCTATTTAGTCAGTGCCGATGGTCCGATTCTCTGGTCGACAATACTTCCTCATACAACACATGGAAGTGTAGCCGGTATTGAGGCTCATCCAGTCCTTGCCGATATTACCGGAGACGGTCGTCTTGAGATCATGTGTGCGTATTTGACGGGTTTTGCTGCCCTTGATTCAATGGGTAATGTTCTTTCAGGCTTTCCAGATACGCTACACATCGCACGAAGCACAATAGTAGCAGATATTGATAATACTGATGATATCGAAATAGTTGCTGGTTCGTCGAATTGGAACCTCTATGCATACAAAAACAACGGCAGTTGGGCTCCAGGATTCCCCATCCAATTTGGTAATACGCTCCAGTCGACCCCTGCTGCATACGACATTGATGCAGATGGGATGTTGGAATTGATGGTAGCCGGTGATGACTACAAATTTTATGTGTACGATCTAGAGAGCGAGCAGGCCGATTGGCCAAGATTCCGTTACGACGCGCATAATACTGGAACCTATAAAGGGTTTATGCCAATAGCGCCGCGTATTACACACGTTGAGAAATCGAGCGATGATGTCATAATCACGTGGAATAAGGTGGTCGTCGATATGGCTGGTAAACCAAAAGATGCTGATTATTATGTTATCTACCGCGACACCACACCCTCCTTTGTACCTGGTTCATCAGATTCTATTGCCGGGGTAGGGCATCCTGATACGACCTATCTGGATATGGGTGTCTTGACCGGTTCAGAGAGTTACTATTATCTGGTGGAGGCAGTGGATTGGGCAGAGAATCGGAGTCAGCGGTCGAACATGGGTTTTGTTTTCCATAAGTTCATCAATGAAAATGCCGGTGTGACGAGCGATCGTAATTGGGTGAGTCTGCCATATATGAGTCACTATGATAGTATCAGAGATCTCACCGATGATCTGAGTCCTGCTGGAGACCCGATCAGTAAGGTTACCATGCTCGAGCCTGAGATGCAGGATTACTACAGTTGGATCTACCATCCGGTGCTTGGTTGGTATGGTAATCATCCGCTGCATGAGAACTTTCCGCTTGTTTTAGGTCAGGCATATGAGATGATTGCGGTGGGTGATGATACGGTGATCTATGTGGGGTGTAATGATCCGGTTGGGCTTATTGTATTGAATGAGAATGGTGGTGCGACGAGTGATCGTAATTGGGTTGCGCTTCCTTACAATGCGGTGTATGATTCGGTGAGGCATATTACGGATGAGTTGAGTCCTGCGGGAGATCCGGTGAGTAAGGTTACCCGGTTGGATGAGGCGTTGCAGGCGTACTACAGTTGGATTTATCATCCGGTGCTTGGTTGGTATGGTAACGACCCGGTGCACGTGAATTTTCCGATTGAGCCGGGTACGGGCTATGAGTTTATTGCGACGCGTGATACAGTGTGGGATCCGCGTGAGCATAGTAAGCTTGTGGTGTTTGTGAGTTCTCTATGTCGGCGGTCGAGGCGGGTTGATGTTGAGTGGTCTGCGGGTTCTATGCGTGAGCCGGTGCGTGCACCGGTGTGGCAGGTGAGGGGAGATGTGTATACGCCGATTATGGCGGAGGTTGACGAAATTGTGTCTCATGGTGTCGAGAGGTTCGTGACTGAGCGAGCAGTGGAAAGGTTTGACGCCGATGTGGTTGTGAATCGGTCTGCTGTGAGACAAGCCATGGGAAGAAAGGTTGATGAGTTGAGTGGCGTTGGTGTTTCTCACATTGTTTCTGTTGATCTGGCATTAGAGGGTTATGCGGGTTTAGTCTTTACGGTGTATCGTCCTGATGTGCCCTCAGATGTCATGACCGAGCAGAGTGTGGGTTGTGTGGTTGCGCGGCAGGGTGATGTGTATCGTCTGGTTTCGTTTGATGTGGGTAATTTTCAGTATCCGTGGCATGATGGGGAAGAGGTGATTTTGATAATTGAGGCGGTGAGGGATGGCCGGGGATATTGTGCGGTGAAGGGTTTTGTATTGGATGGTGGTGTGGACATCCAGGAGTTGGATGTTGTGGAGTTAGAGGTGATACCTGAGCCGCGTGTGGAGCGTGGAGTGGTGCGTTGGTGTGGTGTGCAGAGTGAGTATGTTGTGGGTTATAGTATATACCGTGATGGCGAGCGTTTGAATGGTTCAGTGGTGCGGGATGGCTATCGGGTCGAGGGTGAGGTCATGGTGCGTCCGGTGATTCGTGGTGGTTATGAGACGGTGTATGCTTCATCTGAGGGTTGTCAGGGTAAGGTTGACTTTTTTCTTCCGCTTGCCTATGCGTTTCAGCTTTATCCAAATCCTTTTGTTCAGAGGGTGAGGGTGAATTATGCGCTTCCGCGTTCTGCGCGGGTTGAACTCAGGGTGTATGATGTGAGTGGTCGTTTGGTGAGGACCTTAGTTTCCGATGAGTGTAAGCCGGGTTATTATACTGTTGATTGGTCTGGTGATGATGAGCTTGGGAGGATGGTTGCTGCGGGACTCTACTTTATTCGTATGACGACAAAAGACTACCAATCTCAGCAAAAGGTTATCTTCATACATTGACATGGGTCGAAGAGGAATGACAATAACTTTTCAATTATGGATAGCATAGAGCAATTTTTGTGCATCTCGTTATAGGTGAAGTTTATGCATTACGGACATATATATTGTTTCTGTCATAATTTATGTGATTCAGGATTGTCACCGTTGTTCTTACTTGACAATCCCCCTATTATCGATATAGTTAGAGATAATATATACTGCAGCCTAAGAGAGTCTTTGCTTAATGAGGGGGATAAAGGAGGACAGTATGGCTGAGAAACTGAAGGTTCTTGTCTTCATATTTCTGCCACTTCATTTTTTATTGAGTTCAATTGTCTACGAAGTCCCAGTTGAGTATATCGAGTATTCAATAGAATCGGTCGCGGGTTTTGATCGGGTCGTGATGTCGGGGTCGTTTTCGCCGAGTGCGCCAGGGCATCCTGATTTGCCGGCACTGACCTATAATTATCTTTTACCGCGGGGTGAGAGACTCAAGGATG
>Ga0209427_10000219_pt1 | contig 57343 bp, 60 predicted proteins | sample DeeMarSWOR136_30_FD_187465 | JGI IMG/M metagenome (GOLD analysis project Ga0209427, IMG submission 187465) | Marine sediment microbial communities from White Oak River estuary, North Carolina - WOR-1-36_30 (SPAdes) (version 2) | ecosystem: Environmental > Aquatic > Marine > Intertidal zone >...
AACAAAAAATAACCCCAAAAAATACCTAATTTAAGGATTTTAGATGGTGGGCCCGGAGGGATTTGAACCCACGACTCCCAGGTTATGAGCCTGGTGCTCTGACCAAGCTGAGCTACGGGCCCTAGGCAAAATATAACCCAAACTATCAGACCTAAAAACCCTTCTACAGAGCTCCTGCAAACTTTTAACAGTTCGGGTAACAGATCGCCCTGAAATGGTCAGCGAATACCTGCAGCCCATGGCCTACATCTTCACCCAGGGGGCGCTCCTCGGCCTCGTCGTCGGCTTCGCCTTCAGGAAGCTCAACAAGCTGATAGCGGCGGTAATAGGCCTCGCCCTCCTCGCCGTCAACCTCCTGGGGTTCGTCAAGGTGATGGAGATCGAACTCCCGATACCCCAGCTGGACCAGCTGGCAGAGACGATCCTGCAGCTGCTCCCCTTCGCCCCCACAGACCTCACGGACCGCCTCGGCCCCATGATGCCCCTCCTCACCAGCCTCCCCTTCATAGGCGGTGCAGTGGCAGGCGCCTGGATCGGATTCAAGCTCGCCTAGCCCCCCGGCAAGGTATATAAATCTGCCCTTCCTCTTAGATGCAGCCCCGTGCTCCGGTGGTGTAGTCCGGACAAGCATTCTGGCCTTTCGAGCCAGAGATCCCGGGTTCAAATCCCGGCCGGAGCACCATAAACAACAGGAATAAAAATCTTTATTTCGTCCCTCAGACTCGAATTTCGAGGCTGAGTGATCACCCATGGAAGAAAACCGCAGTTACAACCGTATCAGGAATGTCCTCATCGTCAGCATGGTTATCAATTTAATCCTCGCCCTCTTCGCCGGATACACATACGGCGAAGGGAACAGGCTGAGGGAGCAGATCAGCGAACTGTCGAGCGCCTACAGCGAGCTCGTGGAGTCCACGAGGAACCTGGAGCAGCAGCTTAACGTGACCCAGAACCAGCTAGACTACTACATGGGACTGGCAGCCTACTACTCCAATGTAACGACCCAGAGCAACGCAACCACGGGAGTGATAGGACACACTAAGATCCCCATCGTCGCGCTGGAGACGATCAGGAGGGGCTTCAGGGTCGAGTACAGGGGCTTCGTCATGGAAGCTGACGTGGAGCTTAGGGAAGGGGAGGGCAGGGTCCTCGTCGACACCGTCCCCAGGATAGGCATCGACATCCAGACCAGCGTGAGGACATCCGTGCAGGTGGCTGAGGAGGTTACCGGGGTCTCCCTCGGCAAGACCGACGTCATCCTCACCATCACAGCCGAGGAGGAGGTAGAGATAGTCGACGGACCCAGTGCTGGGGCCGCCATCACCGTCGCCCTGATAGCAACGATAAAGGGCACACCCCTCGTCGAAGGTTATTACATGACTGGGACAATCAACGGCGACGGCTCTATAGGCCCGGTGGGAGGAGTCCCCGAGAAGGCGCTGGCGGTCGCAGAGAGTGGGGCAACCCACTTCCTCGTCCCCCAGGGGGAGGGGACCATAGTCGTATACGAGCCCAAGACGTCGAGCCCCTTCCCTGGCTGGTCGATAACCACTTACGAGCGCAAGGTGGTCGCCCTCCAAGACTACCTAGAGGATGAAGGCTACAACGTCGCAGTCGAAGAAGTCGAGGGAATTGGGGAAGCCTACACCAAGTTCTCTTCGTGAGTCCAAAGGTAGCTGTATCTCTTTTTAGGACCCCCTGCAGATGATCAACTAATGGAGACCCTCACCAAAGTCAGGTTCACGAACCTAGACAAGGTGCTCTACCCAAGCCTGGGAGTGACTAAGGCCCAGGTCATCGAGTACTACATAAGGGTGGCCCCTAAGATGCTGCAATTCCTCAAGGGAAGACCCGTCGTCCGCACCAGGTTCCCAGACGGAGTGCATAAAGGAGGATTCTACGAGAAAGACGCTCCCGTCGGTAAGCCCTCATGGGTGAGAACCTTCGAGAGATGGTCCGAATCAGCTGAGAGGATCATAAACTACGTAATCTGCGAAGAACTGGACACGCTTCTCTGGCTCGCAAACCTGGCCTCCCTCGAACTGCACATCACCCTCTCAAGGGCGGAGGCCTACGAGAGCCCAGACCTGGTCCTCTTCGACATCGACCCTGAGCCACCCCTCGGGTTCAAGGAGGCCGTGGAGGTCGCACTCACCCTGAAGGAGACGCTGGATAATCTGGGTTTCAAGGCCTACCCGAAGACCTCCGGCAAGAAGGGGCTACACCTCCTTATCCCCATCGAGGATGGATACAGCTACAGGCAAACCAGGGAGTTCGTCCACCAGATAGGCATCCACCTAGCGAGGCAGAGCGACATCGTGGTCTCCGAGCGATCCCAATCCCAAGAGCCCGGCACCGTCTATATCGACTACCTGCAGAACTCCTCGGGGAGGACGATGGTCTGCCCCTACAGCCTGAGGGCGGAGCCAGGAGCCACAGTCTCAACGCCCGTAACCTGGGAGGAGCTCATGGTCCTGAAACCGGAGAATCTCAACGTTTTTAGCGTTCAGGATAGAGAGATGGATCCGTGGGAGGGTTTCTGGGAGAACAAGCAGAGATTAGAGGTGAAATGATGACCGTGAAGGCGAAGCCACCGAGCAGGCCCATCTGGACCGGAAGGATCAGCGTGGGCCTCGTGAACGTCCCCGTGAAGATGTACACGATGATCAGGGACGAGTCCTTCAGCTTCAGATACGTCCGCAGGGACGACGCGTGCCCCCTCAAGTATCAGAGGGTCTGCACCCTCGACGACGAGGTCGTCGACTGGGCCGACGTCGGCAGGGGATACGAGGTGAGAAAAGGGGAGTTCATCGTCTTCAGCAAGGAGGAGCTAGACGCCCTCAGGCCCGAGTCAGACAACAGGATCAAAATCGACAAGTTCGTCTCCCTGGCATCAGTCGACAGCATCTACTTCGACAAGTCCTACATCCTCGCCCCCGACAAGAGCGAGGATTCCTACGGTCTTCTGCTCGCAGCCTTTAAGGAGATGGGGATGGCCGCCGTCGGCAAGTACACTATGAGGACCAAGGAGTACCCCATCCTCGTCCACGAGTACAGGGACGCCATCATACTGACGACCCTCAAGTACGGATACGAGGTCGTAGACCCAAAGGACGTGGAGGAGCTCAAGTCGGTGAAAAACCCGAGCGACGAGGAACTGGAACTGGCGACGAAGATCATAGAAAACCTCTCAGGAGAGTTCGACATCGCAGAGTACAGTGACAATTTCAGGGAGAGGGTAGAGGACCTGGTGGAGAAGAAGATGGTCGGTGAGACCATCGTCGTGGAGGAGCCGAAACAAGAGGAGGTAAAGGAGCTCATGGCGGCCCTCCAGGAGACACTCAGACAACTCCAGCAGAAATGAGACAGTACAAACCCATGCTGGCCGACGACGCGGAAGCACCCTTCTCGTCCCCAGACTGGATCTTCGAGGTCAAGTGGGACGGCATCAGAGCGATCAGCTACATCGGAGAGGAGATCTCCATCAGGAGCAGGAACGGCAGGGAGCTAACAGGCAGGTTCCCAGAGCTCCAAGAGCTGCTAGACCTAGCTAGGGACGTCGTCCTCGACGGCGAGATAGTCGTCATGGAGGAGGGGAGAGTCAACTTCCAAGCCGCAGCAAAGAGGAGCCAGACGACTGGACAGCTGGAGATCGAACACCTGAGGAGGAAGCTACCCGCCACCTACATCGTCTTCGATATACTCGAGAGGGATGGAGATCCCCTCACCGAGACGCCGCTGCTCGAGAGGAAGAGAATTCTGGGCGACAGCCTGAAGGAGGGCAGGCATGTGGTGCTCTCCGCATACGTGGAGGAGTACGGAGAGGACTACTATCGGGCTGCCATCCAAAGGGGTCTCGAGGGGGTAATCGCCAAGAGGAAGGGCAGTCGGTACGAGCAGGGTAGGAGCAGTAGCTGGCTCAAGGTTAAGAGGGTGAGAACCTGCGACTGCACAGTCTTCGGCTACACCAGTGGGAAGGGATCGAGGGAGAGGACCTTCGGAGCCCTCATACTGGGCCTCTACGACGAAGGGGAACCAGTCTACGTAGGGAAGGTGGGAACCGGATTCAGCCAGAAAGACCTGGAAACACTTAGGGAAGCATTCAATGGCATCGAGGCCGAGGAGGAGACACTACCTGGCGTCGAGATACCAGACCAGATAACCTGGCTCAGGCCGGTTCTGGTCTGCGAGGTCGGGTACCACTCGGTTACCGACGACAGGAGGCTTAGAATGCCCAGATTCCTGGATCTCAGGGCCAACAAGGACCCGATGGAGTGCAGCATGGAGCAGATTCATTCGGAGAGTCTAGGTGAGTACGCCGCGAAGAGGGACTTCACCGTCACGCCAGAGCCCCCAGGGGGAGGGATCAAACCCTTGGGCAGCATATTCGTCGTCCAAGAGCATTGCTCGAGGAGGCTCCACTACGACCTCCGCCTCGAGAGGGATGGCGTCCTGAAGAGCTGGGCGGTGCCGAAGGAGCCGCCGAAGAGACCCGGTGTGAGGAGGCTCGCCGTGCAGGTGGAGGACCATCCTCTGGAGTATAGCAACTTCGAGGGAACAATACCAGAGGGCGAGTACGGGGCGGGGACCGTGAGTATATGGGACAGGGGTCTCTACGAGCCGATGGTATGGGAGGAAGACAAGGTCGAGTTCCTCCTCCAGGGGGAGAGACTCAAAGGCAGATACGCCCTCGTCAGGATCAAGAAGGCCAAGAAGAACGAGTGGTTACTCCTGAAGGCGAGGGAGTGAAATGGCGGGAGCCTACATCGGCACAATGGGCTGGAGCTACGACCATTGGGAGGGTAACTTCTACCCAGAAGACACTGGACCAGCCGGCTACCTATCCGAGTACGCTAAGCACTTCAACTCGGTCGAGGTAAACAGCACCTTCTACCGCATACCGAGAACGACCACGGTGGAGAACTGGTCTCGGCAGACGCCGGACGACTTCCTCTTCGCAGTCAAGTTCCCCAGATCCCTCACCCACGGGAGGAGCCTGTGGGACGAGCCGGAGAAGCTGGAGGTATTCCTGGGGAATATCGCCAGGCTAGGCGCAAAACTAGGACCCCTGCTGCTACAGTTCCCCGCCAAATTCACAGCAGAGGATCAGGAGACACTCTGGGACTTCATACAGGCCCTCCCAGAAGACCATAGATACGCCGTCGAGTTCAGGCATAGAAGCTGGTTCAAGGAGGAGACGCAAAACATGCTCAGGGACCTGGGAGTCGCCCTCGTGCAGGTGGACCACCCATGGATGCCCAAAGCCGAAGTAGTCACATCGGAATTCACGTACATCAGATGGCAGGGAGATAGGAGGAATATTACCGGGGATAAAGGCCGGGTCGAACGAGACAGGAGCCAAGAAATTAAGAAGTGGACGGAAAAGATACACAGACTCCTAGAGGAGTCGGTCGACATCTTCGGATACTTCAGCAAATACTACTCAGGGCATCCACCGACGGATGCAAGACAGCTACTCAAAGTTCTGCATCTGGAAAGAAAGAAGGTATAAGGAACCATCAGCCCGATTTCGTCTTGAAAAGCAACCAGTTCTCAGGCTTGTCCGTGAAGTGGATCAGGGTGTGCCGGCCTTTCATCTTCTCCCCGTGGAGGTGGAACACGAGCTTATCCGATTTCCTGCTCTCCACCTCGAAGGTCCCCCTGTCCCAGATCTTAACCGTTCCAGCCCCGTACTCCCCCTCAGGGATGGTGCCCTCGAAGTCAATGTAGTCGATGTCGTGGTCCTCCACCTGCACGGCGAGCCTCCTCACACCGGGTCTCTTCGGCGGCTCCTTCGGCACCGCCCAGCTCTTAAGGGTACCATCCATCTCCAATCTGAAGTCCCAGTGGAGGTTTGTGGCATCGTGCTCCTGTACGACGAAGCGCCCCGAGACGCGGGGCTCTCCCTTCTCCTCCATGTCCATCGAAGACCTCATTAAATAGGTGCAGAACTACCGCTTAAATCGATAGGAAAACTGAGAGGATATTCCGATATCTTCGGGGGCATCTCCTACCCTAATCTTCCTCAGAGAGGGCCAGTAGTCTCTCCACAATCCCGTATGTGAGGCCCCAGACCCACTCCCGGTCGATATGGAAAACGGGGACGTCGTGACCCTTGACAAGGCCCCTCCCCCTACGCCACCTCAGTTTGTCGAACTCGGTCCAGTGGTAGGAGGAGAGCTCCTCGTTTATCCTAATCTCAGGAAGCTCCTCAACGAGGAAGAGCATCGGCAACACACCCATCTGGGGCCTGACAGCCGAATAGACGGTCTCCAGCGTGCCCAGGAACTCGGTCAGCCCCAGGTCGATTCCCGTCTCCTCCAAGACCTCCCTGGAGACCGTCTCCATCATATCCCCGTCGGAGTGAATCCTCTTCCCACCAGGAAAGGCCATATCCCCCGACCACGGATCACCAGGTACACGGGCCCGCTTGACCAAGAGGAGCTCGAGCCTGCCCCCTTCCTCATTGAAGATTATAGCCACAGCTGCCTTAGCGTCCTCGCCTCCGCTAGACTTCAGCTTTCTCCTGATCCTGTCAAGCGCCTCGGGATGGCCCAAACCGATCAGCCTGAAGTGATATCTCCCTCGTCCCTAAAATAATGTGACCTCCCGAAGCCGATGAACGAGACTGATGAAGACGCCGATCAGCCCATGCCTCGACCTATAGTGGAGTCTGGAAAGCTCTGGGGGCTCAGAGCTCAGGCTCCTCTGCCTCCTCCAGGTGCGTCCACTCCTTCACACCCCTAAGGGCTTCGGAAGCCCCAGCCCTCAGGAAGCCTACGTCGCTACTTATGGCGCAGAACCTGAATCCCTTATCGATGGCCTCGTTGATGTTTACGGGGCCCGGCGATGTCTGGCAGTGCATCCCAGGAGCGACCCCGTGCTCCTCGCCGGCTTCCACTATCCTGTCCAGCGCCTCGACGAACCTGGGGTGGGAGTACTGTCGGTGGATGCCCATGTCTAAAGTGAAGTCCGAGGGACCGACGAAACAGGCGTCCACTCCTTCCACGCTGAATATCTCGTCGATATTCTCCAGGCCCCTCTGGGTCTCAATCATGACAGCGACGAGGGTCTCCTCGTTGGCGGTAGAGAAGTACTCGGAGTCCTCGAAGGCGGCCAACCTGGGCCCGGCACCCCTCTCCCCGACCGGGGGATACTTCATTATTCGGATGGTCTCCCTAGCCATCTCAGCGGTCTCAACCCGGGGTATAACCAGGCCCGTTGCTCCGGCGTCCAAAGCCTTCTTCGCCCAGACGAGATCGTTCCACGGTATCCGGGCCATGGGCATGCAATCAGCCCTGTTGTAGAGCATCGCCTGGACCATGAAGTGATAGGTCTCAGGCCCAAATGGGCCGTGCTCCATGTCGCAGACAAGCCAGTCGAAACCAAGGTTCGCTAGGTACATGGCGACATCCGGGTGGCCCACGCTTATCCAAGTTCCCACACTCGGCTTCCCAGCCCTGAGCTTACGCTTCACTAGGTTCCTCAATAGTAGTTCACGGGTAAGAGGTTGGACAACACGGATTTAAGGTGATACATGTCAGGCTACAGGAGCTTCATCCTCTACCCAGCTGAACTTCCTCTGGAGGGTTTTTGAGTAGTACTTCCTCCAGTCGAACTCTACCCTCCTGCTCCAGTCGTAGTAGATGCGGGGGTCGACGTAGCTCTTCAGACTGGTTCCCAAGTTGTAGTCACGGGTCTCCTCCTGGGCCTCGATCTGGAGCTCAAGCTTCTCGATGGCCTGCCTGTCCCTCTCCCTAGTCCGCTCCATCTGCCTCTCCAGCTTTGCTATCCTCTGCTTGTGGGAGGCCTTGAGCTTCCTGATACGATCCCCCTGGGTCGTGATAGCCTTCCGCTTGGAGGCGATACGCTTCTGAAGTCCGACTACTGACTTGCCCTGTTCCTCCCTAATCTTCAGCTGGCTCAAGTACTCCTCCAGCTTGGCCTTCTGCTCGCCCAGCTTCTGCTCGTACTTCTCAAGCTTCTCCCCGTATTTCCTCTCAGTCTCCCTCGACTTCAGCCTTAGCTTCCTCTGGTTGTCCTTGGCCTTAACTCTCCGGGCTTCAAGCCGGTCCTTCTTCCTCTGAAGCGAGGACTCCCAGGTTCTGGGGATGGTCCGCTTGTGGTTGCAGACCTTAGCGGCCTCGAGGTTCGCCATGGTGGCGATGTGCTTCTTCCTGTAGTCAGGGGCCTCTGTGTCCACCCTTGACTTTCTCAGCTGGGACTCAACAGCTGTTGATGCGTAGTGGGTTCTGAAGACCTTCGCGGAAAGGCCGGGGTAGACCTCGTCGAGGAACTGGCTCACCCTCTTGGAGTCAACCCCCTCGAAGAGAGGCAGCTCCGGGTCCGAGCTGAAATCCTTCAGGTTGATTATGATCTGCTCTGGAACCTCGACGCATATGTTCTGGCGTACCGAATCCTTCCCGAGGAAGTCGAACGTGACCGTACCGTCCCCGTTGAACTTGAGGTGCTCCTGCCTTAGGGTCGACGCGCCTACGGTGTCAGCCTCGTCCTCGTCCTTCTCGTCCCCCACCCTGAACTTGCAGTGATCAATTAGGAATGTGACAGTAGCCGTCTTCCTGCGTTTCAGGTCTTCGTGGCCCAGATTCTCCTCGATGTGTCTCTTGATATCTGGGAGTATTCCTCTCAGGTCCCTGGCCTTGTCAAACTTCTCGATATCCTTCTGCTGCTTGAGCATGCTAGCGTCTGAGGGCCAGACGTACTTCATCTTGCCGCTCAGCTTGTCCCTCCAGCGGGCTATCCACATCGAGTCAGGCTCCCAGACGATCTCCTTCCAGTCGCCGGGAGGCCTCGGCGCGTCGGGGGACAGGTTGAGCTCTATGTCCTCATGGCGGGGACCCTCCTTCCACATACCCCTCTTCGGGTGCTTACCCCTACCCATGAAGATGCTGCTGGGCTCGACAGTGTAGTTTCCTATCTCCATCAGCTCGCCGTCCACGGTAGCCCAGCCATACTTCTCTTTATTAGTCTCCCGTACCTCCTTCCGCTGTGCGGCCTGGGCCTTCCTCTCCTCCTTAGAGAGGCCTGCCTTCCACTCCCTCTCAGCTTCAACCTCTCTATATACAGGTATAAAATCCACGTCCCCCGGGAGCACCTTCACGCCTAGGACCTTGGAGAAGTCCTCGTGGAAGTTTTTGGCGAAGATGGTATCCTCCACGTAGGGCGTGCCTATCTTCTTGGCCCAGGCCATCGCCTGCTCCTCCTGCTCGTCATTGAGCACGACGACCTCATCTCTGACCCTGACGGTAAGGCCACTTCCCTTGTAACTAGGAGGAACCAAGACTCCGTTGTGGTGTAGCTGCTCCATCTGGACCCTCTGGGCTCGAACTTTCGAAAGACTAGTAGGAGGTAATGTATAATGATTTCGAGTTTGAAATCGATGATCTTTCATATTCGGTTAGCATTCTACGATGTGGCTACCTCTTCAGTTCCAGGTATTTCTCCCTGATCTTCCCATCTATGGTTCTGAGAGCACCTAATTATTTGGTACTCAGATTTACGCACTGCAAGGTTTTAAGGCACGCCCGTAGATATTGCACTGGTTAGCCTTTTGGGCGAGGCAAGACGAAGTCCCACCTTGACTGACTACATAGCGGGTGGACTACTCTCTAACTGCCTGGTGTGGTTCTGGTTCAGGCTCATAAGCGGGTCGGGGGGGCTCCTCTCCGGAGTTTCGGTCCGGCTCCTTGGGAGCATCACATACGTGGTCTTCTTCATCGCCGGGTTAACGGCGTCCTACCTTGTCTGCACGAGGACTTTGAAAGGCCATCTAGGCGTGGGTGTCAAATCGGCTGGTGTCAACTGGGCAATTAGCATCTTCATAGTCATCCCACTGGCTTCGACCGAGGTAGGGGGTTTGTCAATAGCACTGCTGGCCTGCTACTTGACAGGGGGTATAATCAGTGCTTACATAGCTCTGAACGTAAGGATAAGGAGGCGGAGAAGGGAGAGGAGAACAGGAGAAGGCGAAGAAGCGCTTAAATCCGAGAACTCTGAAGGGAGGATCGGCTCTGCCACTGAGGGAGAGGGGAATGTTCTGGGATGTTGAGGTGACCCCTGAGGAAGAAGATGCGATCATCAGGAAGACGGCCGAGAAGATACACCAGTATGGTATGGATGTCATCGGCATTATGCTTCTGGAGACTATAAAGCCCATGACCTTCATTGGCACGACCTTCGGTCGATTCTTCCTTTCTCCCTACCTCCCAGCCTTAGGGAAGGAGATTGACATAGGAGGTGAGAAACTCTTCCAGATCTTCGAGAAGAGGGATAACGTCGAGAAGTTGATCGTCCTCCTTGAGGAGATGGCCTACGAGGAAAGAGAACCAGATGAGAAATCAGAAGAACCCGAGGAAACAGCCCCCGAAGAGGAATATCAAGAAGAGGAACGAGAAAAAAAGGGCTGGAGACGCTTCCTTCCGTTTTAAAGTGTTCTAATTTTTATACATAGTTCATTCATCAAGTTTTAGTAAAGTTTAAGATAGATTGCTGTAACACACTTACGGATTCGCGATGGCAACTCTCAGGAAACCTACCGAAGAGATGGCTTACATTCTTGCGACAGACGTCGGGAGTACTACCACCAAAGCCAGATTTTTCCACAAGAAGCAAGGCAATTGGCGGTTCCTTGTCGCCGGCGAAGCGCCCACGACGGTCGAGGCACCGTACGAGGACGTCACCATGGGCGTGAGGAACGCAGTCAGGGAAGTCGAGGAGCTCACAGGTCACAAGATCCTCTCCTCTGATGGGGAGGGCATAGTCGTTCCCTATGAAGGCGGAATGGGAGTCGACCTCTACTGCACAACGAGCAGTGCCGGCGGAGGACTCCAGATGATGGTCACGGGGTTGATAAAGACGATGACGGCTGAGAGTGCCAATAGGGCCGCCCTGGGTGCCGGCGCCATAGTCATGGATGTCATAGCTAGGGATGACGGCCGCCAGACCTACGAGAAGATACAGCGGATTAGAAGCCTAAGGCCCGACATGATCCTGCTGGCGGGTGGAACCGACGGCGGGGCATCTGCCCACGTGGTGGAGATAGTCGAGTTGATAAAGGCGGCGGAACCCAAGCCCCGCCTTGGTGTGGCATACAAACTCCCCATAGTCTATGCCGGGAACAAGAGCATTAGGCCAAAGGTTAGGGAGCTGATGGGCGACGAATTCGCTCTTGACATGGTCGACAACATCAGGCCCGTTCTCGAGATTGAAAACACCGAGCCGGCTCGCAGGGCGGTCCACGAGCTCTTCATGGAGCACGTCATGAGCCACGCACCAGGGTACACGAAGCTGATGAAGTGGACGGACGTCGACATCATGCCGACGCCAGCTGGAGAGGGCATGGCTATGCAGCTCATCGCCGACACCTATAAAGAGAACGTCCTCGGCGTGGGCTTGGGCGGCGCCACAACCAACGTCTACTCCGTTATGGACGGCAGGTTTGTCAGGAGCGTCAGCGCCAACTTGGGTATGAGCTACAGCGTCACCAACGTTATGAAGGAGGCAGGCATCCGGAACATCATCCGCTGGATACCCTTCCAGCTCGACGAGGAGGATGTCGCCAGCAGGTTGATGAATAAGATGATCAGACCGACGACCATCCCTCAGACCCTGGAAGATCTAATCGTTGAGCACTCGGTAGCCAGGGAGGCCCTCAGGCTCGGGCTTGCCCACCACAGGACAATCGCCACGAGGCTCAAGGGCATCCAAGTGGAAAGAGATATCGCGTCAATGTTCGATCAGGCGATGGAGGAGACCTACGTCAACATGATGGACATTGACATCATCGCCGGTACCGGCGGCCTCCTGAGCCACGCTCCCCGGCGTGTCCAGTCTATGTTCATCCTAATGGACGCTTGGCAGCCTGAGGGTATAACTAAGATGTTCCAAGACAGCGTCTTCATGATGCCCCACCTTGGCGTACTCTCGACTGTTTACAGAGATGCCGCGTGGAGCATCTTCGACAAGGACTGCCTAGTGAGGCTAGGCACATGCATAGCCCCCGTGGGGAAGGCAGAGCCTGGGGAACATGTGATGACTGTAAATTTCGAGATGCCCGATGGCAGAACCGTTGAGGAGGTAATTTACTTTGGCGAGATCAAACGAATACCTCTAGCAGAGAGACTTGACGCAAAGGCGGTCATTACTCCAGTGAGGGGCTTTGACGTCGGGGGAGGTGCTGGCCACGAGGTCGAGAAGACCATCATGGGCGGCGTGGCAGGCGTTCTCTTGGATGCCAGAGGACGGCCGCTACGGCTCCCAGAGGAAGAGGCTCCGCGGAAGGAACTCCTGCTTAAATGGTTCAAGGGCCTAGATCTTTACCCAGAGGAAAGCCTCGAGGAGCTGATCTGAGATGAATGCTACAATTGTAGAGGACAAGACCTCCACAGAGGCCCACGCATATACGCCAGGGCTAAAAGTGAAGAAGACGACAACCGTTGACAAGACAAGGAGGCTACCAATTCTCGGCGAGGTCTTCGTAAAAGTCGGAGACATCGTAGAATTCAACACAGTCGTCGCGAGGACCGAGATAAAGGGTAATCCCGAGATCCTGAAAGCCGCCGGAGTTCTGGGCGTCGAGGCCGAAGACGTCCCGAGATACCTAAAGAAAGGTGTCGGTGACCCCATCCAAGAAAAGGAGATAATCGCATCCCTTTCGGCCTTATTTGGCCTCATAAAAAAGCAGCTGGTTGCTCCCTTCGATGGTGAAATCGAGGCAATATCAGAGGTGACAGGGCAGATCATTGTCAGGGGCAAGCCCGTACCTGTTGATGTGAACGCCTACATCCCAGGCAAGGTGGTAGAGGTCATGCCAAAGGAGGGCGCCGTCATAGAGACGAACGCGGCCTTCATCCAGGGTATATTCGGTATAGGCGGAGAAAGGCACGGCAGGATAAGGATAGCTGTCGGCTCCCCTGAGGAAGAGCTTACGGCCAGTCACATAGGAGAGGAGGATAGGGGCGCTGTCCTTGTCGGTGGGTCCATGGTCTCCATGGAAGCCCTGAGGAGGGCTGTGGATCTCGGAGTCTCCTGCATAGTCGTCGGGGGTATTCGCCACACTGACCTGACCTCATTCATCGGAGAGGAGATCGGCGTCGCCATCACGGGTCAGGAGGAAGTCGGTATTACCGTCGTCGTCACAGAGGGCTTTGGTAGGATGACCATGTCCAGCACGACCTTTGAGCTTCTAAGGCACTTCGAAGGTTACCAAGCGTCGGTGAATGGTGCCACCCAGATCAGGGCCGGGGTCCTAAGGCCAGAGATAATCATACCCCACCAAGAGGAGACTTCAGAAGAGGTAGACGAACTTTCTGCTGGGATGCTTCCTGGGACTCAGGTGCGTATCATCAGGCAGCCCTATTTCGGAGCCATCGGAAAAGTGGTGAGGCTGCCGGTGGAGCTCCAGCAACTGGAGTCCGAGTCCTATGTACGGGTCCTTGACGTGGACCTAGGTACCGGGAAGATCGTGACCATCCCCCGAGCCAACGTCGAGATAATCGAGGAATGACAATCAAAAAACTGGATTTCATTTTTATTAACTGTTTTATTAATCCTCTCTTCAAGATTGTGGGGTAACCACCGGCATCAGGAGATGTCCTTTTCGAAGAGTAGGTAGTGGTTGACCATTGTGGGCGAACCCTGGGCCTGGTAGGTGTGGAAGTGCCAGCCTTCTCTCTGGTGCTCTTCTATCACCTTACCGATGTTCTTGTGGTGGCCCACTTGGACGCATATCCATTCCTTCAAACTGTCTCACCTCCTTCTATCTCACTCTGACCACTGGTAGTTGGAGAACTCTATTGTGTCGAGCACCTTCTGGCTGAAGTCACTGCCATCGCACTCGAAGGTGTACATGACGAAGCCGTCGTAGGCGAAGAAGTGCATCCTCCTCCTGTGGTATATGATATTTGGCTGGGCGATCTCGACGAGCTCGAGGAACTCCCTCCTGTGGAGCTTGACCCTGTAGGAGCTGGCGTGCTGAGCCGCTGCTGCCGCCGCCGCTCCCCCTGCTGCATATCCCATCTGTTTTTCTCGCCTCCCTAACTGTATCTCATCTCAAACTACCTCATTGGTGAGCTTCCTGTAGCCCAGGTAGGGCATTACGAGGTCTATGACCTATGCAAGGGGTTATCTGGATTAAACTCTCCGCAAGATGGGTGTTGAGTTCCAAGTATCGTTCATACCTCGCATTATTCATCTCATGTTTGTACATGAAAACACCTCTTTAGGGCACAGCCTTCCTTCTACCGTGTTCACCTAGAGGGACGACGTCCATATCCTGTCCCTTCGCCCTCCTGAGCCTCACGAGATAGGTTAGATTGAGGACTAGGGAGAGTCCGACGAACAACCCTTCCAAGAAGTCGGAGATTGAGAAGTTCATGTAGCTCAGCTTGAAGAAAGTCTTAATGATGATCGATGCACTCGTGGAAAGCAACCCAAGGGCGAAGAGAGTTTCATCCTTCAACCTCATCTTCATGCCGATGCCTCCTCATCTTTTATCTGCTCCTCGTCCTCGAAGGAGAAGACCTCCTCCAATGGAGTATTGAAAACCTTGGATATCTTCCATGCCAGCCTGAGGGAGGGGTTGTACTTTCCTTTCTCCATGAATAGTATCGTCTGCCTTGTGACGCTCACCCTGTTCGCGAGGTCCTGCTGGGTTAGGCCATGCATCTCTCTTAGCTCCCTGATGCGAGTCTTCAACTCACTCAACCGACAGGTAGTTGTAGTAGAGGAGGGAGACGCCGAAGACGCCCCAGCTGAACCAGAGGATGGAAAGCAACTTGTCCTCCCCCAGAAGCCCCCAGAGGAGAGGCATGCCCGTCTCGAAGAGACTCGGCAGGAAACCCACGGTAGCCATCCCTATGGAGATGATGATGAAGGCGTTCCTCGTGGCCTTGTTGTAGACCTCGGCCATCCGCTCATCGTACATGACACCCCAGCTGAGGCCAACGACGATAACTAACCCGATGCCCAGGCCGAGCCCTGATACCAGTTTGCCCTCGATACAACCGTAGAAGACGGCGCCGACAATTACGGAAGCGGATGCAATCAGCTTAATTCGCTGCCTAATTCTCTTCTCCCCGGCATCGGAGGGGACAGGGGTCTGCCCAGCCCAGAGGAAACCGACGATAATCCCACCGAAGTATCCATACAGTGCAAACTGGATGATGTCCCCGTAGATCTGGCCGATGATAGCCCCCATCGAGAGACCAACTACGATGGGCCCCCATCTCTTGTAGCTCGTTAACTGTTCCCTTCCCATCTCGATCACATGTAAACTATTTCTAACGTAAGCTATTTCTAACGTTAGAAATATTTAACCTTTTCGGATTTACTTTAAGGAGAAGCCGATGCCTTATCAGAGGTCAGGCAATGAGTGTTTTTTCGATGTCAGTAACACTCGGCAAGGCCGTGAACCTCGCTGAGACTTCCCCAGCCTTGAACACTATGACCGTAGGAATCGACAGGATATCGTACTTCCTCCACGTTTCGGTGGAGACGATGTCCATCTCGTAGAGTTCAGCCTTACCTCCTATCTTTTTGGCCAGCTCTGTGAACCTGGGCTTAAATACCCTACATGTAGGGCAGGTGGGCGATGTGAATAGTATAGCGATATTTCTGGACGAGTGCAGTACTTTCCCGGGGAACTCGTCGTCCATGAGAGTGTGGACCCCCTCGGACTCCTCTCTCCTGAATAGCTCCTTGATCTTGGAGAAAACTCCAGGATATCTCTTGTAGGCGATCTGGTAGCCGACGCGCTCTATCGCAGCCTCTATCTCGGCGAGTTGCACCCTATCCGGATCATAGGCCACCCTGAGGTTCTTCGTCATGTAGTTGCCCCTGACCTCCTCGACCCCTTTGAGCTTCTTCACCTCCTTCTCTAGGACGGGGATGCATGTAGGACAGTCCATCCGGGTAATGGGAATGTTCTTGACTGTGGCCATTTTCATGCCTCCGGCTTGAACCTGCGGAGGAGCAGGCTGTTTGATACTACGCTTATGCTGCTGAATGCCATGGCACCGGCGGCGAGGATCGGGTGCATCACGATGCCCCAGTGCCTGAAGACTCCTGCGGCGACGGGGATGAGGGCCGAGTTGTAACCGAATGCCCAGAAGAGGTTCTGCTTGATCTTCGAGTACGTGGCCTTGCTTAGCTGGATGGAGGTCACGACGTCCATGAGGTTGTTCCTGATGAGTACGATGCCCCCTGTCTCCATGGCGATGTCTGTGCCGCTGCCGAGGGCTATGCCGACGTCTGCCTGGGCTAGGGCCGGTGCGTCGTTGATCCCGTCCCCAACCATCGCTACAATCAGCCCCTCATCCTGAAGCTTCATAACCTCCCCCACCTTATCCTGGGGGAGCACCTCCGCCAGGAAGCGGTCGATCCCTACCTGTTCAGCGATGGCCTCGGCTGTCCTCTTGTTGTCCCCCGTGATCATCACGACCTGAAGCCCCATGGACTTGAGCCTGGCCACGACATCGGCGGCGTTGTCCTTCATCTCATCAGCCACGGCGAGAAGGCCCACGACCCTCTCCTCAGCGGAGACGAAGACGAGGGTCTTTCCCTCTTCGAAGAGCTCGTCGGCCCTCTCCCTGGTCTCGTCCTCCATCTCGGCTCCAATCTCCTCCATAAGCCTCTGGGTTCCGACTGTCAGATCCCGACCCTCAACTTTCCCCCTTACCCCCCTTCCCGCGAGAGCCTTGAAGTCCGTAGGTTCAGGCAGGTCGATGCCCCTAACCTCGGCCTTCCTGACGATGGCTTCCCCTATCGGGTGTTCGGACCTCTTCTCCAGGGAGGCCACCAGTCTAAGCATACCATCCGGATCTTCGGCAAAGATGTCCGTCACGGCTATCTCACCCTTGGTGAGGGTGCCAGTCTTGTCGAAGGCAACGGCCTGGAGCTCCCGGGTCTTCTCCAAGTAGTCGCCTCCCTTGATGAGGATGCCATTCTTCGCCCCTTGGGTGGCCCCGACGAGGATGGCCGTGGGCGTGGCTATGCCCATGGCGCAGGGGCAGGCCACTATGACGACGGCGACGAAGCTGGTGATAGAAACTCCGAAGTCTCCCGTAGACCAGTACCAGCCGACGAAGGCGATGAGGCCTACTGCAATAACGATGGGGACGAAGTAGGAGGCAACTGTGTCGGCGACCCTCTGGATGGGCGCCCTGCTGAGCTGAGCCTCCTCGACCATGTGGACGATCTGCTGGAGGGTGGTATTCATACCGATCTTGGTGACCTCGACCTTGAGGGCTCCCTCCATGTTGACGGTGCCTCCGATGACCTCATCCCCCACTCCCTTTATGACTGGGATGCTCTCACCTGTGATCATACTCTCGTCAACAGAGGAAGCACCCTCTAAGACCTCTCCGTCGAGGGGGATCTTCTCCCCTGGCCTGACGATTAAGACATCGAAGGGCATCACCTCCTCGACTGGCATCTCCTCCTCAGAGCCGTCCTCCTTGAGGAGCCTGGCCACCGGTGGCTGGAGATCGAGGAGCCTGCGCACTGCCTCAGAAGCCCGACCGCGGGCGATCTCCTCGAGGAGCTTCCCCACTAGGATGAGGGCGAGGATGTTGGCCGAGGCGTCGAAATAGACCTCGTTGCTCGGTGCGATGCTCGGGAAGAAAACGACAAAGGCGCTATAGAAGTATGCTGTCGAGGAGCCGATGACGATCAAGGTGTCCATGTTCGCAGTTCTTGCCTTAGCTGCTCCCCAAGCACCCCTGTAGTACCTCCACCCAGCAATAAACTGGACGGGTGTGGCCAAGAGGAACGCCCAGATCTGCTTCGGGAAAAGAGGGAGTGGCCCCATATAGAACATAAGGGCCATGAGGACGGCTCCTAGGGAGACGCTGAAGTAGACGAGCCTCTTCAGGGCCTGACGCTCCCTCTCAGGCTGGACGAAGGTGAGCATACACGCCTCACTGCAGAAGTAGTAGGTCCTACTGTCGACCTCGGCGGTGAAGGCAGCGTGCTTATCGTCGACGTACATCCCACAGACCGGATCGCGGGCCAATAAAACCACTTGGTGATTCCTGAAAGATGGCGGCTATTAAGAGTATACGGGCTTCTCCACAGGAGTAGAGTACTCACCTTAGAAAAGCATCTTTACAGCGGGAACCATTCGCTGGAATATCTTTTAGCCTTCTCGACCACACTCCTGTCGTAGTCACCAAATGCTTTCTCACCCTTCTGGAGGTATGAAACCTTCTCGGGGTCTACGCCTATTAAACCGCAGAGAACTGCGTCGAGGGAAACGAGGTCACCTCCAAGTGCCACAACGCCAAGGTCTCCAATGATGTTGTACCGGCCCCAGGGAACCTCGATTTTACCCTCAGGGTGGCTGATGGTCACCTGCTTGATCGCCTCGCAAATGCCATAGAGCCTGAAGAACGAGGCGTAGACCTTGTTGATGTCGACGATGCTGTCCCCTAGCCACTCGTCCTTGGGTCCGTGCCACCATGACCTGAGGGGGTCGGGGATTAGGCCGAACATGTTCTTCAGGGTGAGGCTGGGAAAAGTGCTCGCTATCCCCTTCACCTTCCCGAAGCTAACGAGGGTCGAGCCGGCCAACTCGTGGAGCTTCTCCGGGAGGAATGCATATAGCTCCTCCCTGAAGACTGGTCTGAACCCGCCTTCGACGACCTCCCTGACAACGCCGGGGTCTGCGACCTTACCCCTCCAGACCTCCTCGGTAACGTTGATGTACTCGACGCCGAACTCCTGGAAGAGGTCGCTGAAGCCGTGGGAGTCCATGAACCAGCGGTCCTGCCTCCTCATCTCGTCCCATCTTCTCCTCTCAGTGGCCCAGTCCCAGCCGGGGTGATTCATGATCCATTTCCAGTCGACCTCCTCTCCTTCGACGGTGAACTTCATCGACCCGTCCTGCTTCTCCAGCGTGTAGGCCTCGACGATGACGACCTTAGAATCCAGCGCCTCCAGTAGCATCCTAAGTGTCTCGGCGTCTGTGAAGTTAGCGGGGTGTGGGCTAAACCAGTTGGGCTTTACTATAACGGTCTCGGACTCGAAACAGGGATCGATGAGGAGGCGCGCGAGTTCCTGCGAGGTCCTGACCCTGCTGAGGATCACATCACCGAAGTGCACTTTAGTTCACTGCCTCAGACTTACTTTGAGCTCCTTTAATGCCTTTCCCAAGGACCGCCGTGGCCTTCAACAACCGTAATATTCTGCCTTTCCCCAGCCTATCTGAGTGTGGCATAAGGTGGTCGGCATAAGGAGTGGCATAGCTGAGAGGGACGAGTTGGTGAGCGTCCTTTTCATGGTCCTCCTTTTCGTTTCAGTCCTCGCCGGCAGGGAGATCGGTGGCATCTATAGCAGCTACGGGGAGGTCTCCGAGCTTATGGTGGTCTTTCATCTCAGCGAGGAGGAGGTCGCAGGGTACGTCCGGGATATCCTCAGGGGCGAGCCCTCAGAGCTGACGGTGGGTATGGCCCTAACTCTCCCCTCGATGAGGAAGACCGAGGTCGTAACCCAGCTCCCCGACTACGCCAGGAGGTGGTTCATAAGCGTCTCCGTCAGCCCCATCGTCGTCCATCAGCCCGAGGTCTCCGACATCGAGATAAGCCTAATCGCCGAGGGGGAGACCCTCCAGACAAGCCTGTTCCGGTTCGAGAGGGAGAAGGTGCCGTACTTGAACCTCATCGACAGGAACGTGACACTAAGCGTTGAGGACGTCAACAGGCTAAAGGAGGTTGTGACCAACGCCTCGGACACATACAACGGCGAGGTGAAGCTAACATTGTCGGGCAGGGCCCTCATCCACCTCCTCTTCCTCGAAGCATGGCTCCCCTTCTCGACCACCCACCACATCCTCGTTAGAATACCACACGTCAACTATATCTCCTCAGGCTGGGTCGACCTGGAGAGGAAGCCCTTGACTGACGCCGAGGTTGGAAGAGAGGTCATGATCCAATTTGAGATGTACAACCCGACGAGAGTCCACTCGATCTACGAGAATGTTACAGTCGGGGTGTACAAGGAGGGTTCCCCGGAGCCGGTGCACATGGAGTCGAAGGATGCAGCGATTGCTCCCAACTCCGAGGCGTTCTACTTCTTCAGGCTCGTACTGGACGAGCCCGGCGTCTACCAGTACTCCCTTGAGGCGGAGGACGGGTTCATCTTGCCATTAGAGGACTCGCCCCACCTTCGAGTAAGCGGAGGCTGATGACGCATCCGGCTACCGTTTTAACTAGCTATAGGTCATTTTGATAGTGTTCGTCATGTCATCGAGCTTGAAAATTTGGCCCTCAGCTGACCTGGTGCTGCTGAACGGGAAGGTGCTGACGGTTGATGCGGAAAACTCCGTGGCCGAGGCGGTCGCGGTCAGGGGAGGGTTGATAATGGCAGTGGGGGCCAGCGAGGAGGTCTCCGCGATGGTGGGGGAAGGCACCGAGGTGATCGACCTTGAGGGGAGGACGGTGGTTCCAGGGCTCATCGACTCCCATATGCACCCGGGTTCCTACGGCGTCTTCTGGGTGAGGGGCGTCAGGTGCGGGCCTGACGTGGAGTCTATGGAAGAGCTCCTCAGGAGGATAGAGGAGAAGGCCGACGCCACGCCCCCTGGTAGGTGGATCCTGGGCTACACGCTGGACGATGTCAAGCTGGGGCGGTACCCGAGCCTTCTGGAGATGGACAGCGTCACCCCGGAGAACCCCCTCTACATCCAGCGCAGGGACGGCCATATCGGAGTCGCCAACAGTCTGGCCTTGGAGGCAGCGGGCATAGACAGGGACACCCTGGATCCGCCCCACGGGAAGATCGACAGGAACGAGGACGGTGAGCCGACCGGGGTTCTCAGGGAGAGCGCGAAGGACCTAGTCTCCAGCATGTTCCCGCCCTACACCGTTGAGGAGTACGTGGAGGGGCTGAGGCACGTCTTCGACGAGTTCATAAGCCTGGGCCTCACAACGGTGCACGCCTCCATGACCGACTCAAAGGAGTTCAGGGCGATGCAAACGTTGAGGAGGGACGGCGACCTCAAGCTCCGGGTCTGCGTCCACGCCTCTGGGAGGGAGGACGGGATGCTGGAGGCCCTCATAGCATCTGGGATCCAGACACCCTTCGGTGACGAGTGGATCAAGCTGACTGAGATCGAGTGGGTCTTCGACACGAGCACAAGCGGCAGGACCGCCGCCTACTACAGGTCCTACGTTGGGGAGCCCGATAACTACGGCATCCTCCTCTACGATCAGGAGGACATCACGGACAGGGTCGCGAAGGCACACAGGGCGGGGCTCAGGGTGGGCCTCGACGGGATAGGGGACAGAGGCATCGACAGAGCCCTAGACGCCATCGAGGCGGCGCTGAAGGGGGATCCCAGGGAGGATCACCGCCACCGCTTAGAGCACTGCTGCTACGTGACCCCACAGATCCAGAGGAGGATGAAGGAGCTGGGAGTCATCGATGCCTCGGCTAATGGCTTCCTCCACGACCTGGGGGACGCCTACAAGGCCAACAGGGGGGAGGAGGAGATGCGGTGGATGTGGCCCCACAGGACCCTCATCGACAAAGGCATCCCGGCCCCTGCCCACAGCGACTGCCCCGTCTGCTCGCCTAACCCGTGGCTAGGCATCTACGGCCTCGTCACCCGGAAGACGAGTAGCGGCGATGTGCTCTACGCCGGGGAGGGAATAACGCCCCTAGAGGCTATAAAGGCTTACACCGTCGACGGTGCCTACGCCGCTTGGGAGGAGGACGTCAAGGGCAGTATCGAACCGGGAAAGCTGGCGGATTTTGTAGTCTTAGACCGAGACCCATTGAGCATACCCCCTGACGACCTTAAGAACGTTAAGACGGCTATGACCGTTGTGGGCGGAAGGATCGTCTACCGGGGATAATCTCACCGGGTTTAGCTGCCTATTTCCAGCCGTGTCCCGCACTGCAGTAGCTTGAACCTGTCGCCCATCTCCTCAGAGATTGCCTTCAGGGCCCCGAAGCCGGTGCAGTGGCCGGCGCAGACAAGGCCCGCCTTCAAAAGCTCCTCGACCGTCTTGGATAGCTGCTCCTCGCCTGCGATCCTCAGGTGGAAGCCACCTATGACAGCGGCGATCTTGTCGATCCCCGTTATCCTCCTCGCCTGCTTCATGATGTTGACGATGCCCGCGTGGCTGCAGCCCGCGATGATCACCAGGCCCTTGTCCTTGACGTTCACCGCCAGGGACATGTCGTCGAGCTCGGGGTCCCTGACAAGCCCCTCTTCCCCGATGATGAACACGTTCTCCGGAGGCTCGTATCCGGTCACTCTCTTCACCTCCCCCGTCGAGACGACGCCCGGCATGAGCTCGATGGGGGCGCTAGCCAGTACCAAGTGGCCCCTCTTGGACTCTATGGTCTCCCTCCCGCATTCTTCAGGCATCCCGATATACCTCATCGAGGGCTTGACCGTGTAGCAGGACCTGAAAATCTCCGGGTGACCCACCACGAAGACTCCATCGCGCGTCTCGTCAAGGAGCCCCCCGAGGCCGCCTGTGTGGTCGTAGTGGCAGTGTGTCAGGAAGATGTAGTCTATGGACTTCGGGTCGATGCCGAGTATACCCATGTTGTGTAAGAGGGCCTCGTGGGAGAGCCCGGTGTCGACGAGGAACCGCCTAGTAACGTCCCCGGAGGCGACGTCAAGAAGAATGGAGAGGCCGAACTGACCGAGGAAGGTAGTGTCGTACCCCGCGTCGTCGACGACAACGCAGGTGACCTCGGCCCGGTCGACGGAGCCTGTACAGGTCATTTGAACCTCGACTCCACGTAGTCGTTGACCTTCATGAACCGCACGTCGGGCTTCTTCTTCATGTAACCGATCAACCTCTCCAGTATGACGAGCCTGGAGGGCCTGCCAGTCACCTGGGGGTGGTTCGTCAGGCAGAAGACGGTCCCATCATCGTACCGGAAGTCGAACTCCATCCTCCAGGCTTCGAGGACGTCGTCGACTGGCGTCCCCCAGTCGAAGTAGAAAGGCCAGTCGTCCAGGTTGTAGGCGACGGGTACCTCTACCAGGTTCGACTGCCGCCCGTCTACTACGTTGAGGTATGGGACCTCAGAGCCCATGTGGTCGCTGTTCCACTTGAACCCAAGCTCCTCCAGGAACCCCCGGGTGCGGGGAGACGGGCGCCAGCGTGGAGTCCGGTGGCCCACGGGTGGCTCTCCCGTGAAGCCGGCGAGTATCTCACGTGTCTTGACGATCCACGCCTTCTCCTGAGCGGGTTCCAGCTCGTTGTATCCCTTATGGGTGTAGCCATGCACAGCGACCTCATGCCCCTTGGCCACGATGGCCTCGACTGACTCAGGGTATTTCTCGGCCGTCTTACCCACGACGCAGAAGGTCACCTCGATACCCTCCCTCTCGAGAAGATCTAGAATCCTGTATACACCCACCTTCGGGCCGTACTCCCCCTGGGTGGTCCAGTATGGGATACCGGGGTGGATCTCCTCGAAGGCAAACTCTCCATCGAGGTCGAAGGTCAGCAACACTGGGAAATCGGTCATACCTCTCACCTAGGACTGTGTTGGATATTGGGTATAACATATTTTTGCATGGGTTAGCGGCGGTTCGGGGGCGTTCAGGGAAGTTTCAGGTCCTCCCAGTCCTCCTGAAGGAGCAGCTTGTAGTCATTGGTCATAGCCCTGTTGTTCCGGTTGAGGACCGTCGGCCTCGTCTCGTGATCCCCATTGGCGTAGATCAGTATCTCGTTGCCCCAGAGGCCAGCCAGGTGGTCTAGCTCCGCCACCGCCTCGTCGGGTGACCATGTCCCACTATAATGGCCGCCGGCTATCGGAGAGCAGAACTTGCCATTGTGGTGGAACCTGGCCAGAACCTTGTTGCCCCTCGGGAGGCCCAGCATCACGTGCCTCCTGTTCGACCTCAGCCTAGCGTTGTCGAATGTGAACTCGTACTCGGGTACGAGGACGTAGTGGTGGCTCCCGGGGACCTCGCCCTCCATCATGTAGTTGTCGATGCCCGCCAGGTCTAGGACGGCGCTGATGATCATGGCCTGCACCATGCAGTGGCCAGCGCTCGTCCTGAAGGACTCGTCCACCGAGTACTCGACGAGGCACTCGTCCCAGAGGTGGCCCCAGACATAGTTGTAACCAGGGAGCGCAACGCGGCCAAGCCACTCCTCCTCGATGGCCACCAGCCCATCGAATCCTATGGCCCCAAGGGAGAGAGATGCCAGATAAGCGGTGATTGGACTGAGCTTATCCCCCCTGATTAGTATCTGCTCGATGTAACCATAATACTGCCAGGCCCTCACCCTCTTCGCCGGGAGCACCTCGTCCCAGAGAGCATGGAAGGGACGGTAATCAGAGAGAGGTGCTTGGCACGTCTGCCGGCCAGTGCTTCTGCAGCTGGACAAGATCGCCATGCCCTTCTGCCTGTCGTCTCCAAGGCATGTTACCTCCTTGAGAATCTCTAGAAACTCCTTTTCAACATCGTTGAGCTCGGGCGTCCTCGGATCAGGGGCAAAGGTCTCTACCACGCTCTTAAGAGCCGTGTTCTCAGTAGTGTCATCCCTGTCCATGAGTGGATACCAGGCGTAGCCCTCGTTGAAGATCAGGATCGGTTCTCCCTCTATACTCTCGACCTCTCGAAACCCGGCGTCCATGACCTTACCACTTTCATACAGGTAGGACCTCTCGTTCTCGCAGTATATCACTAGAAGCTCGCAACAGCCTCCAAGGTTCACCCTCTCCTTCTGGTAGAGAAGGGCCACCTTCTCAAGCTCTGTCACCCTGTCCTCCCTCGTCTTCAGGGTGCTGGCGACGGGCAGCATCCTCCTGTCAAGGTACGGGAAGAACGGATAGCCATCGGGGTAGAGGTCTCCGAACTTGAGCGTTATGAGGGAGTCGAAGTCCACGGCGTCGAACTTGAAGGGAGGGTACTTCCTGAACTGCATGTCCGTCAGGAACTCCCTGCTGTGGACGTCTTTGACGGCATATGCGTTGCTGTACCCGTTATTCGTCGTGATGTGATCTATGAACCTCGAGTCCGCCTTGAGATGCACCTCGGGGTGCTTGGCCGCCAGAATCCTGCTCGCGTAGATGGCATACCTGTCGAATCCGTCTTGGGCGGCTCCCCCCAGGATGCTCCTCCACGCCCGTTCGTGAACGCTCTCAGCCGTCTCGACCATACAAAATCACTACTATCTATATGGTCAAAGAACGGAAAAATGTAAGGAATTGAGGAGCGAGGTCGCCCGGTCCCACACTAAGGCATGATCATAGAATTTCGATCATAGCCAGATATCTTTAGGCCTGTGGCCCTGAGGATATGATTAAGTGAGTCCCCAAGACCATTATATTGACATAATCTGGGAGTGTTTTACGGGTGAAGCTGGGTCGAAGGGAAAAAAGCATAATACTGCTAGGCGTTGTCCTCGGCCTGTCAGCCCCAGTCATCTCGGATTTGATCTGGCTGAACGGGGACGAGGCTGTCATCAGATGCATAGTCAACAGTGGGCTCGTCGAATACGACCACATAGAGCTTGGTGGGATAATAATCTTCACGAAGGATAAAGACCCGACGACAGACCCTCACGTAGTTCCCGAGGAGATGTGGAGTGAACTCACCCTCTTCAACCGTCATTTCACCGCCTATGAGTACCCCGAGGACTCGGTTCCCGGGGAGGAGAACTGGTGCATAGACGGGTTCGTCGACATGAAGCGTCGAGTCCACGTAATCGGGAAGCGCCGGACCGACGCGGTTTATTATTAGCTGGGTGGTTGGCCAATTTTTCACATCACCGCCCAATTTATATTCGAGACTAAATCTTCCATAGTGTTATCGGGGCCTTCTGGGGATGAAGAACATAGGCAGTTACCTCGCCCTCGAGGGAAACATTAGGGTCATGGCTGTCCAAACCCTCGTCTCCCAGCTTGGCCTAGGGATGTTCTTCGTCGTCTGGCAACCCTACATCCTCTCCAGAGGCGTGAGCGTCATGGGTCTGGGAGTAGTGCAAAGCGTACTCAACATGAGCACTGCAGCGGGCCTCATCGCGTGGGGAGCCCTCTCCGATAGGCACGGCCGGAAGCCCGTGATACTGGTCTCCAACGCCTGCCGGGTCATCTCCCTGGCCGCCCTCATCGTCTCCGGCCACTTCGCCTTCCTCATCGCCTTCGCCTTCCTCATGGGCTTCTCCGCCCTCTTCATGGTTGGGAACCCGGCTCGAAACGCCCTCATCACCGAGTCGGTGGGTAGCGGGAGGATGGGGACGGCCTTCAGCACCCTCATGTTCATCAGCCAGATAACCAACACGGTCATGGCCTCGGCGGGAGGCTACCTAGCCGTGACCGTAGGCTACAGCCCCATCCTCTACGCGAGCCTGATCGGTGACCTCATCGGCCTAGCGTTGCAGGCGGTCTTCATCAGGGAGACCTTCTTCCCGAACGTAGCTGGGGTCGGGGAGCTTAGTCTACATGATAGGTTGAGGGGCTTCTTCTATCCCGAACCCGAGATAAGGCGCCTCTACCTCATCCTCCTCATCCTCGGCTTCAGCTACGGCACGGGTTACTCCCTCTTCTACGGCATCCTAGTGGACAGCTATGGATTCACGGAACTCCAGCTCGGCCTCTTCACGACGGGCTTCAACCTCGCTTGGGGAATAACGTCCATCCCCATCGGGAAGATCTCGGACCGGGTGGGGAGGAAGCCGATGCTCTTGGCGTCGCTAGCGATGGCCCTCGTAACTGTGCTGGGCTTCCTCGCCTTCAGGAGCTTCGAGGCCTTCCTCTTCTTCCAGATCTTGAGCGCCCTCGACCCCGCCCTCTGGATCCCTGCCTGGATGGCCATGCTAGCTGAGAAGGTCCCCAAGGAGAGGCTCTCCCTGGTCATGGGGAAGATAGACTCGTACTCGAAGCTGGCGGGGATACCGGCGCCGTGGATAGGGGGGTTACTCTACTCGAACTTCGGGTTCAACGCGCCCCTCCTCGTCCACTTGGCATGCCTGATTGTATCCGCATTTATCCTGATGTCCGTGGAAACCGATTGAAGATGAGCCACGGAAATGGGTATCTCATCTAGTAAGATTCTCGCGTATCTGGCTCTCGACCTCTTCCTCCGATTTGTTGGCGTCGATGATGATCCAGCCATCCATTCTCGCCAGGGAGAGAGCCCGCACCCCTACCTCCCTCAGCTGCTCAAGGGACTCGAACATCTCCTGGCTGCTCCGGCTCTCGACTATCCGTCTGCGGGCCTCCTCAGGGGAGACGGCCAGGTAGAACTTGTACCCCGGCCTTGGGAGGATCAAGGCGAAGAAGCGGTAGGCGAACCTGTCGAGGGGAGAGGGGAGGTAGGCCGTGCCCATTAGGTATCTGACGAAAATGACGTAGTCGTAGAGCCACCACGGAATTATCACTATCGACCGCAGGACGTCGAAGGTGTAGAGTATCGCCGATATGAGGTGGGCACTCATCCCCTTGCAGAGGAGGAACCTCCTGGCGCCGACTCCGGCCCAGCAGTCGTCCGATGGGTGGATGCGCGTATAGACGGATATTCCCCGCCCAACAAGGAACTCCCTGAGTCTCTCCGCCTGGGTGCTCTTCCCCGATGCGTCCAATCCGTCGAGGACTACGAAGACCACCATCACATCCACCCTGCCATGTAGAGGTAGGTGGCTGCCCCCAGAAAGGGGACTGTCAGGTTGTCGAGGCCCCTGGGGGAGATGCTTTCAACCACGGCCACGACCAGGGAGACGGCTAGAGCTAAGACAAGCTGCTCCGTAGCTTGAAGCCCGTATATCGCTGAGAAGTAGACTAGATTCGCTGTCAGGCTGAGGAAGCTGGCAGTGAACATTGCCAGAGAGCCCTCTAGGCTCTTCTCGTGGACTAGCATGTACCTGTGCCTCCCATACCTCTCGCCGACGAGGTAGGCGGCGCTGTCACCATAGGCCATGGGCAATACCCCTGCGGCTATCACGTATGGCTTCGAGGGGAAGATGAGCGCCAATAGGCTATAGGATACGGCGTAGAAGACGAGGCCGAAGGGGTGCCCCTCCTCGGTGAGGTTGGTTAATCGGTCGAGGCTGTCCCTGATGGTTGTGAGAGGGGAGGCAGGGGAGGCGAGAAAGGTCACGGCGATGAAGGGGGCCGCGACGATAAACGGCGCGAGCGTCCACCTGAAGAAGGGGATGACGAGGGGTAGGTTCCCGATCATTGCGTGGAGGAACTTCCTAGATGCCCCCCTGGAAGCGCCGATGAGGCTCTGCAGCCTCTCCGAGACGAGGATCATGGCTAGCACGTAGCCATAACAGGCCGCCATCAGCATGAGGTCAGGGAGGATTTCTCCAACCAGCGTACCGGGCACCGCCTTGTACTCATGGTATTATCCACTCTAATCAAAGAATTTTCGATTCCCGAGCCATCCATCCAGCCCCTTTCATATCCTGCCGTAGGGAGGATAAGGCAGGATGATGAGGTCAACATGATGGAGAATAGCAGGACAGCCTCATGGAATTAGGCTCTCCTAGTGGGCTTCAAACTAATCTGCGAATACGATGGGAAAGGAGTCAGGGGAAAGGGCCTGGGATGTCCCCCTAGCCGGCCTCTCAAGCGCGCAGATCCTCCATACGACTTCTAAAAGGAAGACATCGGATCACTTTACCTCACCCCGCTAGAGCGGTTCGAGAGAACATGCCTGGATATGGGCGTTGCCCCAGAGGAGCTCACAATAATCAGCTGGATACTCCTCCAGACGGAAGCTAAGTCCGAGCACAGGCTATAGAGAGTTGCAGCAGGTTCATCAAACTGACGAGGGAGTACGTAGCCACCAACTTCGGGTTTAAGAGATATGAGTACGGCCTAAGCCATACAGTATCCACTGCGAGTCACGGATTCCTCCAGAGCTCGTCATCTAATTTTTTACTCTGGGTAATTTCAACAAGAATAAAAATATAAGGAAAAAGGTTTGTACAATCTGGATTATCGGCTGGGAAGTGAGCTGGATTGAGTGTTGGTGCAGAGGGAGAGAAGGCGGTGGTGCAAGGCTCCGCCACCGACCAGCTTGTGACCTCAGGCTCGCCCCTTCTACTGGGGATGGTAATCGTGCTCCACGCCCTGAACCACTTGGTCAACGGGGCTCTCCCTGTGCTCTACCCGGACATCATGGACGAGTATGATTTAGGGTACGTCCAGCTCGGGTTCCTACGCTCGGCCTCATCCTTCGCGGGGGGTTTCCCTCAGATGTTCGTCGGCATCCTTCGCCGGTGGTTCTCCGGCAGGGTCCTGATAGGCGGTGGGAACCTCGTCTATTCAATTCTCAGTATGCTAGCGAGTCGGGTTGGGAGTTTCCAGCAGTTTCTGGTCCTACGCGTGCTGGGAGGGATCGGCGGGAGCCCGCAGCACCCCGTTGGGACATCGATGCTCACGACGAACACGCACCCGTCTTGGAGGGGCAGGGTCTTCGGCCTGAATATGGCGGTTCCAACACTCGCCTCCACCCTCTCTCCCCTGATAGCGGCATGGCTTCTGGTCTCCAATGGGTGGAGGACGACTCTTTTCGCCCTCTCTGTGCCAGCCTTCCTCGCGTCTCTGGCGATCCTCTTCTTTGTCAGGGAGCAGGCCGACGCAGACGCGCGGTCGAGGACTTTCTCCTGGAGGGGGCTCTTGAACGCTTTGAGGAATAGAAACGTGATGGCTATATCTGTCCTACGAACGGTGATGGCCTTCAGGATGGGGGTCAGGGCCTTCATTCCTCTCTACTTCATAAACGTCCTAGGGATGGCCGCTGGCCTCTCCAGTACCCTCTACTCGGTTATGATCTTCGGCGGTGTCGTTGGCCCCTTCTTCTGGGGCTACCTCTCAGATAGGATGCCCCGTAAGCCGATCATCATCTGTATCTTGGCCATCCAGGGCATTCTGTACTTCAGCCTCCAGTTCACATCGGATACATTGATCCTGGCACCCCTCCTCTTCGCTATCGGGTTCATGGCTCAGACTGTAGTGATGCAGAGCGTCCTCGCAGACTCCACTGACAGGGAGCAGCTAGACCACGTATTCGGCTTCTACTACACACTCGGGTTCACTTTGGGCTCGGTCTCAAGCATAATTTTCGCGTATATCATCGAGACCATGGGGTTCGGCTTCGGGTTTACATACATCGCGGGGGTCTCCCTAGTCTCCATAGTTCCTGCTCTCCTCATCAAGGAGACCAAGGCGCCCATCTGACCGAAAGCTAACACTCGGCTGGGCTCCGTCGACGCATTAGTTTTTAAGATCCTAAACATGCAACGTTGACTACAAATTATCACGTTTTTGAAACGAAACTGTTAATAAAGGCGCCTCTGAAGGATCGCTTTAAAATCGAGAGTGTGTGTGTTGGGTTTTCGTGACAAGTTCAGGAACGCCGACCACGCCCTTACCTTCAACGATGTTCTACTTCTGCCCGGCTGGACCGTCATAGAGCCCTCGGAGGCCGATGTCGGGAGTCAAGCGACGAAGAAAGTTATGCTCAACGTTCCGTTCATCTCCTCTCCCATGGATACCGTCACCGAGAGCGAGATGGCCATCGCCCTGGCCCGCCACGGAGGCCTCGGCGTGCTCCACAGGAACTGCACGGCCGAGGAGGAGGTCGATATGGCAAGGGCAGTCAAGAGGGCAGAGGCCCTAGTCATCAGGGACGTGGTAACTGTCAAGGCAAACGCTACAATCGACAACCTCCTAGGTCTCATGGAGGAGCACAACATCCACGGTTTCCCTGTCGTCGACGATGGCGAAAGTATCATCGGCATTGTGACCTGGAGGGACTTCCGCCTAGCGGACCGCAACCTGAAGGTGAGCGACGTGATGACCAAGGAGGTCATCACAGCCGGTGAGAATATCAGCCTCGAGGAGGCGAAGAGCATACTCCATAAGCACCGCATCGAGAAGCTGCCGATAGTCGACGACACGAACAGGGTGACAGGCCTAATAACCATGAAGGACATCACCCTAAAGGGCACCTACCCCGACGCCGTCAGGGACGAGATGGGACGGCTAATCTGCGCAGCGGCCATCAGCCCCTTCGACCTCGAGAGGGCCATGGAGCTAGACGAGTACGTGGACATCATCTTCACCGACGTCGCCCACTTCCACAACAAGAACTGCTTCGACGCGGCGAAGAAGTTGCTGGACAGCGTAACGGCGGAGGTCGTGGTCGGGAACATAGGGACGTACCAAGCCGCCGAGGACTGCCTCACCAAGCTGGACGGCGTGGCGGGCCTCAGGGTCGGTATAGGGAGCGGCTCCATATGCAGCACCAGCGTGGTCACAAGGGCTGGGGCGCCCACATTGTACGCTGTCTCCCAAGTGGCCGACGCCGTGGAGGAGTACGGCTCGGACGTATCGATCATCGCGGACGGTGGAATAAGGAACCCGGGGGACATAGCCGTCGCCCTCGCCGTAGGTGCCTCGTGCGCCATGATGGGGAATGTGTTCGCCGGCACGAGCGAGAGCCCCGGGCGCCTCGTGGCCTTGGAGGGCAGGTACTACAAGGAGTACTATGGTATGGGGAGCGCGGCTGCACGGAAGAAGAGGTACGCTCAGGACAGGTACAGCCAGCCGTCCAAGACTATAACCGAGGGAGTCGAGGGCTGGGTCCCCTATAGGGGCGGCGTCGCCGAGATCGTATCAGAGTTCGTCGGAGGGCTGAAGGCGTCCATGGGCTACGTAGGCGCAAGGACGATACCCGAGATGCATGAGAAGGCTAGGCTGGCCCTCGTGACTGAGCAGGGGGCGAAGGAGCTTACCCCTCACGACATCATGCTGCCTGGGCCCAAGAGGGGACAGTAGCGCCACATCATCCTCACATTTTTTTATGAATTTGACGCTTTCTAACAACTGAATAGATTAAAACACATGTGCCGATATTTTATTGTCACGTTGAGGGTTGAACAAAGGTGATTGAGAGGGCTCTGATAAGTGTATACGATAAGGATGGCCTCAAGGAGCTGGTGGAAGCGCTTGGGGATTACGGTATCGAGATAGTCAGCTCCGGTGGCACCGCCCGTAGAATCAGGGAGCTGGGATACGGGAAGCTCGTGGAGGTCTCGGATTACACGGGGCACCCAGAGAGCCCCGGGGGTCTGGTGAAGACTCTCCACCCTAAGGTCCACGGGGGTCTCCTCCTCAATAGGAAAGACCCGGACCACAGGGAGTGGATGGAGGAGAACGGCGTGAAACCCATTGACATGGTAGTGAGCAACCTCTACCCCTTCGAGAGGGTCGTGGCAGGTGGAGTGAACCTCAAGACCGCAGCGGAGAACATAGACATAGGCGGTCCTTCCATGACCCGGTCCGCGGCGAAGGCGGCTCTGCTCTACGACTCCGTCTGCATTGTCACGGAGCCCTCCCAGTACCCGGAGGTCATGAGGACCTTGAGGGAGAACGGCGGGGAGCTCACGACGGAGCTGAGGAGGAGGTACGCCCTCAAGGCCTTCAGCAGAACAGAGGAGTACGACTCCGCCATCGTGGACTACCTCGTGGAGGAGTTGTAGGCCCGGACTGCTCAGATGCCACCAAATTAAATCTCTTTTAATACCATGATGGATTATCTAGCCTCGTGTAGATTTGTCCAAGGAAGGAATCATAGCTCCCTGCGGTATCGAGTGCACCGGATGCCCGGCCTACCAGGCGACCCTGGATAACGACCTGGACTGGATGGCTGAGATTCTGGGGGAATGGACCACAGACGACTCCTATGTGCCCGAAGACCTGATCTGCGACGGATGCCACGGCCCGAGGATCTCAAGAGATTGCAGGGTCTGCTGGGTGAAGGACTGCGTGGAGGGGAAAGGTATACAGAATTGCGCTCAATGCGACGACTACCCATGCGATAGGCTGGTACGTGAATGGGGCACCTGGAATGTCTTGAGCCCGGGGGACGCGAAGGCAAGACTCGACAAGATCAGGGAGAGCCTCTCACCTGATAGCTAGACGGCATCTCGCTGGAGGGGCGAAGTCGAGCAGTGGGGACCTCCCAGCATGTCGAGGTAGCTGTCCTCCCACTCCTTTACCCTGATGCCTTGGGCCCGTAGCTCATCGTTGGTGGCGTGGTTCCTCTCGTATGCGATGACCACACCCGGCTTTATGGTCACGATGTTGGTTGCCCCCCTGGACTGCTCCATGAGGGCCAGCATAAGATGCTCAAAATCCATATCGCCCTCGGGCCTTCCGCCGACGTAGATTATACCGTCCGACTTCAGTTTCCCCTTCTCCACGAGGAAGTCTATTAGGCTCGTATACCTCCCAGAGAGCTCGGGACTGCTGCCATTCCTCTCGTAGACGAAGCATGCGCCAGCCTCCCTGAAGGCATCTGGTGGGACGACGGGGTCCATTGGCCTCCCTTCAGCCTCGCTCTGAGCCCTCAGGGCCTCAAGGGTTTTAAGCAGAAGCTTCTTGTCGGGCATATCCGCCACCGCGTCACTGTCGAACACATAGGGCATCACCAGTGCCCTTCCGTTATCTGGGTAGTTGATAACCACGTCGAGGTGCATGTAGTCAGCGGCAGGGTGGCCTGGTAGCTTGACGGCACATATGTACCTGAGCTCCCCGTCTCCGTCGGCCTCGAAGAGCCTTCTCGCAGTCTCCATGAAGCCGGTGAAGGTTGACCGCTGCCCGATTCCGATGGCTATCGTCTCCTCGTCGATGATCTGGATGTCCCCTCCCTCGATGCAAGGGGGCTCGGTGAAGGCTCCGCCGTAATCATTAGCATTGATGACAATGTCCATCTTCTCCCGTAAGGTCGGATCGTGCTCGTAGGCGAGCTTGATGATCTTGGGCTCGAACCTCCTGCTGTACCTCCTCATGTTGCAGATGACGGTGCCCACCTGGGTGGTGAAGCTCGTGTCCCTTGGATAGGGCCAGCCCACTCTCTGGAAGTCCGGGAGAATGACCCTACCCTCAGCCTCATCGTAGTAAGGCCTTGACGGGAAACCCCAGAGGAGGTGTTCGACTGTTAGCTCCCCCGGAGAAGGAGCGGCAGGCATCCCGGCCCAGACTGCTTCCACCATCCTCTGGCGTTCCTCGATGGTCGCACCCTCTAATGCCCTCTCTAGTATCGACGTGACCTCGAAGACGGTGACTCCCTCCTCCTTGAGAAGCCTTGGAAGCTGCCTCCACTGCTCCCTGCCACCGTCTATGTCTGCGTGTGGGCACCTGACGAGCATGTTAGTGTTAGACTCGATGCCAGCAAAGGGGAACTTCCTCTCCCAGAACTGCTCGATGGACTCCTGGACCAGTACGGCCCGGAGCCGCCCCGCCTCAGATTTGACAGTCCACATATCCTAGAACTTGCCGATGGACCATAAAAGTGATTTCTGATATAAAGCAGGGGCTCCCACATTGGAGCAACCACCATAAAAGAACCTTGGTTTATAACAAGAATCGATTAAACGTAGGCTTTAATCACCGTGGAGAATGCACAAAAGATTGAAATTTTTGAAAACTATATTTCTGATCGAGAAGATATAACTAGGATACGGTACGTAAAGAGATAAAAAATCGAGAGAGAATAACAGGGCGGGTCGGATGAGGAACTACGCGAAGCTAGCTGTCTTCATAGCGGTGCTGCTTTTCTCAGTGAGTCTGATGTCCGTCGCCATAGACTACCTGGGTGACATATCAGACATAGACTTGGACATGCAGCCCCAACCTCATCCGACGAGACCAGTGCAGGGGGTGGAGCAGCCATCGGAGGAGAAGCCGGTTCAGCCGCTTTCAGGAGCCGGAGGAATGCCCTTCACCCCCCTGTTCGAGGTATTCTACTCCCCTAGGACCAAGTACCTGAGGTGGAAAGTCGGGGAGGCCTACGATGCTGGCGATTGGGCATTGTTTGAGGGGCACACGCCAAGTATTTATACGTCTAAGGATGAAATCGATCTAGATGTTTCTGGGTCGACATCTCCCGAAGTAGTCAGTATAGGAATACATCCCCTCTTTAATATCACAGGCTTTATGCCTGTAGCCCTTTCGACGATCCAAATCGAACTCAAGGCCGATGTCCAACACTATCCGGAGCTTGAGCTGTTCTCAGTTTTGGAGCCAATCGGCTACAGGTACAACCTGACCTACTATCTTTACGATTTCTCACGTGAGACACTGCTCGGAGCGGATACTAGGCACGTGGAAGGCTATGACGAGGTGCCCGCTGAGCTGGAGAATAGACTGGTTGAGCTGGCCAACGAGATCGTTTCTAGCTGGATGACTGATTGGGAGAAGCTGAACGCCCTTGAGGTTTACCTCAAGGAGCACTACGAGTACAATAGGGATGTCGAATCACCACCAGAGGAAGTGGATCCCATAGAGCAATTCCTCTTCAACGGTACCGGGGGCACATGCAGCCACTTCAACTCAGCGTTCGTCCTCCTGGCCAGATCTATCGGGCTTCCCGCCAGAGTCGTTATAGGCTTCTACATGGACCCCGAGATGGAATACCAGATAGTCACCCCGAAAAATGCTCACCTCTGGGCAGAGGTCCCCTTCGAAAACCTCGGCTGGATAACCTTCGATGCCACACCAGAGAACATCACTGAGGGCCCCATGGAGGACCCGAGACCCCAAACCATCACTAAGATAGTATACAACGACGAAACCGCCCTAAAGGGAGGGACCTTTATCGTGAACGGCACGGTTACCACCCTGAACGGGACGGCAGTCGACGGGATGGATGTCGAGATCTTCCTGAAGTTCGAAAAGGAGGCCGAGGAGGGCATAAGGTGCGGCGAGGGCGTCGTCCGGGGAGGCGTCTTCAAAATCACATGCAACGCCGACCCAAGCCTCGACGTGGGCGATTACCAGCTCCAAGCCCACTCCATCGAGAACGACCAGTACATGGAGTCCTGGAGCGACCCCCCCATCACTATCATGGCCGAGACCGAGGTTGCCATCACCGCCCAAAGTGAAGCCCACATAGGGCAGTCGGTTCTCTTCACGGGCGTCCTCCTCGATAAGTCGAACAGCGAGCCGATCCCCAACGCCACACTGAAGATAATAATCAAAGGCAACCCGATCTGGCTGACCACGAACGCAGAGGGGAAAGTCTCAGTCACCCGCAGCTTCGACAAGGAGGGAAACGAGACCGTCAATATCCAGATGGACGACACGAGGTTCTATATCGGTTCGAACAGCAGTTTCGGAGTGGCTATAACGGCCCAACCCCCAGGCATCCTTGAGATGCTGACCATGTTCCCCTACAACATTATGCTTATCGCGGGGGCCGTTGTAGCCATCGGGGCGGTGGTCATGTTCTCAAGGAGGGGGACTAAGGCCCCAGCGGTTAAGGTCGCCCCAACGGCCACACCAGTAGTGGAGGAGGTGTATGAGGATGATCAGCCACTTCAATTCAAGGATTACAAGGAGGGGGTGGTCAAGCTCTTCAACAGGTACTTCAGATCCGTCGCCAGGAGGTACAACGATATTGACGAGAGCATGACACCAAGGGAGTTCCAGCAGGCGCTTTTGAAGAAGATACCCACCAACGGGGCGTCGGCCCTTGAGTACCTTGTGACGGCCTTCGAGATAGCCGACTACAGCCTCTCAAAGCCGACCAAGGAGATGTATGACAAGTGCACGACGGCCGTGGAGCTGCTTAAGGGGATGATGGGAAGTGAGTAGAGGGTCGACAAAAGCCCTGATACGCAGTACTATGCTCTACATGCTCTTCGCCCTCATCATGGGCTGGCTCATCTTGCTCAACGAGTTCAAGATGGGGGACCTGGGTCACTTCCTGCCAATGTCGGAGTATATCGCCGCCCTCAGCCTCGACCTCATCCTTATACCCCTCATCGCAGCAGTAACAGTGTTCTACATAGCCAGCGTCATCAATCTGACTTACGAGGGTGTCCTCGTGGAGACCCTTGTGGGCACATTATACGCCGCAGGGTTCGCCATCTTCTTCGCCCTATTCCTTATCCTCAATCCGAATCCGAAGATCAATAGCTCGGGCTACCTCATCTCAGCGGCCTTCGCCGTCATCTTAGCCTACAACGTTGTCGCCACTTATGCTCGTCTAAGGAATAAGCCACCATTGAAGGCAGTTGCCATAAGCGCCGTTATCTACACCGAGGGACAGATAGTCGTCCGGCTGGTCTCGATCCTCATAGAGTCCAGCGGCGCGACGATGCCACCTGAGCTGCTGACCGCCGTCAACGAATTCATCAGCCTCGGGGTAACCATAGCGGCCGTATTCACCGCCTTCGCAGTCTTCAAGACATCGGAGAACTCCTACCTGTCAGCCCTCGGTGGCATAGCCGGGAACTACATCTTCAGCGTCTCCCTAAGCCTCATAGGGGCTCTTTACTATGGGTTCTTCCTCGGAGGCCTCCAATCCTTCGCCCCAGGGCTCTCCAACCTCTCTCCCTACGTCGAGTGGACGGGTATCTGCGTCTTCGCCGCACTCATATTCACGGTGATGAGGAAGGGGATGCAGGGCTCCATCATGATCAGAGACAGGCTGGGGGACTGGAGGAGGCACATGCAGAGGGTGACTACATATAAGGGGGATAGGTTCGTCGGGTTCACGGAGATAATAGATGACTTCGTAGAGAGGGGCAGCAGGGACCGCCTGCTGGTGAAACTAGCATTGTTCCTTCACGAGAACAACGTTAGCGACGAAGATATATCGGGGGCTCTTGGGGAGTTGATAAACTATGAGGATGAGAAGAAGCCGTCGTTCTCTCGGAGGGGTCAGGGGCAGCTGATAGAGAACCAGAATATAGAGAAGCGTCTAGCGGTCCTCCAGAGTACCATAGGAAACATCGTTCCAGAGGGAGGACCAGGGAACCCCGGGGCGCCAGCGGCTAATGAAGGAGCCAGACAGGAGGTCACGATCTAAAGTAAATGGATTTCGGTGAGGTGGTTGATGTATGAACGTATGGGAAGTTAAGGAGATCTGCACAAAGATACTCGACGAAGTGGGTCAGTACTTCGTGGGGAACAGGTTCCTGCTAAGGAAGATGCTGGCGGCCAGCTTGGCCAATGGCCATGTCCTCTTCGAGGACTACCCAGGTCTGGGAAAGACATTCCTGGCCAAGACCTTCGCTAAGGTGACAGGCTGCGTCTGGCGCCGCATCCAGTTCACACCTGACCTCATGGCAGCCGACATCCTCGGAACCAGAGTCTGGCGCCTCGCGGAGTCCAAGTTCGTCCTTGAGAGGGGACCGATATTCACCAACGTGCTTCTAGCGGACGAGATTAACAGGTCCCCGCCGAAGACCCAGTCCGCCCTCCTTGAGGCCATGGAGGAGAGGCAGGTCACCATAGAGGGGGAAACCCACAAGCTCCACGCCCCCTTCTTCGTCATAGCCACCCAGAACCCTATCGAGCTCGAGGGCACATATCCGCTGCCCGAGGCTCAGATGGACAGGTTCCTCCTGAAGATGTCGATGGGCTACGTCCAGACGAAGGAGGAGGAGAGCCTCATCCTGAAGCGGAGGATCGGCTGGAGGAGGGACGACCCCACCGATCAAGTCCCGCCAGTGACCGACCAGAACCAGTTCGTCGCGATGCAGCAGTTCATCGAGAGGGACATCTACGTCGACGACCAGATCGTCGACTACATCAGCGAAATCGTCCGCCTCACGAGGAGGAACCCTATGATCGAGGTCGGTGCTAGCCCCAGGGGGGGACTCTCGCTGCTCAAGGTGGCCAGGGCCCACGCCGCCATCGTGGGGAGGAACTTCGTGACCCCGGACGACGTCAAGATGTTCGTTAACGACGCCCTGGGCCACAGAATGATCATGAAGATGGAGTATGCCATAGAGGGGACCTTCAGCAAGGTATCGATCCTCGACGAGATCCTAGGCAATGTTGAGGTCCCCAAGCAGTTCGTCGTGAGCAACAGGTGAAGGCCGCTTGATAACCAGGGACACCCAGGAGCTCGTCGTGAGCGGGGTGACTTTCCTCGTCATGGGCATGTTCCTGGGAAACCTCATCTTCATCGTCCTAGGCCTCTTTCCCATAGTCTTCCTAGCCTTGGGGATCATCATAGGCCAGCCCCGGGAGCTAGTCGCCGAGAGAGGCGGCGAGGACCAGAAGATCTGGGTCGACCGCCAGGTCGAGGACTCCGTGACCGTCACAGTCAGGGGAGGCGTCGGCATGGTAACCTTCAGCGACGTCCTTCCGGACAGCTTCAAGCTCGAAGACGGCACCAACTTCAAAGTGATCTGGAAGGGCCCTAGGGACAGGACGGAGACAATCAGGTACCGTGTTACATGCGCCAAGAGGGGGCGCTTCGAGCTAGAGGGGATAGCCTGGGAAGCGAGGCACCCGATGCAGATCGCCAGCAACAACCTGGGGCTATACCCGACCCCAAGGATCTACATAGTCCAACCGAAGCCCCTCTTCGTGAAGCGGGTCAGGGAGAGGAAGGCCATCACCCGGATACCGATGCCCATGGAAGCGAGGATCAAGTTCGGCTTCCCCACCACCGATTTCCTAGAGGTCAGGGACTACAAGCCTGGAGACGCCTACAAGAATATCAACTGGAAGGTCACCGCCCGTAGGCTCTCAGCTAACCCTTCCGCCTACCAGGTGAACGAGTACGAGAAAGAGGGGAAGAAGGTCGTCTGGATCTTTCTCGACACCGCCTCCCACATGGCCCTGGGTACGACCGTGCAGAGCACCCTCGAGTACGCCGTCCGGGCGGCCCTGGGCTTCTCGGACTTCTATCTAAGCCGAGAGTGCCAAGTTGGGCTCTGCATCTACGACTACGACGCCAGGGAATGGGAGGGCTCCTACCAGACGATCGGAGTATCCCCAGATCTGGACGCTATCCTCTCCGTCGTCGACCAGATGGAGGCCGAGGTGGGTGTGGGGGAGCTGCCCCAAGAGCCAGCGATGGACCGACCGGTCGTCGGCAGCAAGATCCTCTTCCCCGATCTGGGACGGAAGCAGCAGTTTAGGATTACCAGGGAGATGCTCAACGTCGACATTAGGTACGGTGGGGAGAGCCTGAAGGAGGCAATACACAGCTGTAGGCGTCACATCGTCGGGAGCCTGCCCCTCTTCATCATCATCACCATGATAGACGCCTCCAAGACCGAGGGACTCAACGAGGGGCTCAGAGAGCTCTACAAGTATTCCGGGAAGCTGAGGAGGACTCCGAACATCATCATATTCAACATCCAGGGGTACAATATCGCCGCCCAGAACGAGGAGGAGTCCATGGCGGCCGAAATCCTGGACTACAGGAACAAACCGGTCTTCGCCTCCCTTAGGAGGATGGGGGCGACGGTGGTCAACTGGAACCCGAAGAACCGGACCTTCGCGCAGGCATTGATAGAGCAGAGGGCTTGAAGTGAGGACGGAGTCTTACATCAGGTCGGCGGAGCTTGGCGTCACGCTGGCATCCACCTACATGGTTGCCGTGACTATGCTCCAGACGAGTATCTACTACAAGCTGACGCCTTACATACTAATGGTCTTCGGGCCTCTCCTGACATCCTTCGGCGCCGACCCAGCCTTCCTCGACATGGTCATCCTAGGCCTCGTCGTCGCCCTCAGCTTCAGCTTCTGGCGGCGGGGTGATGAGGCTGGTTTCGGCAGGCTCTTCAGCCTCAACATGCTCATGTTCTTCCCCTCCGTCATCGACTTCTCCATGTTCAACTGGGTGAACCTTATACTGCCCTACGAGCCAGCGCCCAGCGTACCCCACCTCTGGGTATTCGGAGTCGGCCTCCTCCTCCAGGGGACTTACCTCTTCCTAAGGTACACGGTGCGATTCAGGATGCTGAGGGGGGAACTGGAGGAGAGGGGGGCGGAGCCTGTGGACGTCGACGAGGTGAGCAGGGGCCAGATGTTCTACCTTTCAACCCTCGTCGTTGGGACAGGCGCCATCTCAGCAGTCGTCTACTACATGGTTCCTGTCGTGATGGGACTGGTGAACATTAGGAGCTACAGGATACCCTTCCCCCATGTCGTCATCGGGGTGGTCTGCACGATCTTGATAGCCGCTGCTACGATCCTCTACCTTAGGAGTGGAGGGGGCGGCGAGATACTCGTGTTCGATGTTCTGAAGAGCGAGGAGAGCCCAAACGGCGACTCCACGAATCCGATGTAGGCACCGGCCGTTCATAGAACCGAGGTTGAGGATTGTCCCTCGACCCTCTCTGCGTAAAGTATTGAGAGGATGACCCCTACCTCACATTGAGGGCGGATCCCTTAGCCGCGTTTGGCATAGTCTCTGGGCTTATCGCTGGGTTCCTTGTAGCCAGGTCGAGGAAGAGGACCTCGATCTGGAGAGGGAGTAGACACTGAACTCGGGAGCGGCCGGGATTACACCATCATCTCAGGCCTCTTGATGGCTCATGTGTCCGAGATCTTCTTCAGCTCGAAGATCACTGGGTTCCAACCGTCTGGGCAGGCGTGGCGCGCGACGCGTGAGCCGTCCTCTGCGACGGCGAAGGCGACGTCTGCGCCGTGGGCTAGGGCGTAGATCTTGGGCAGCATTGAGTAGAGGGCATGTAGGCATATCGTTCCTTCGATCTTGTGGGTGTCCCAGTTGAAGATGATCTCGTCGCCAACCTGGTGGCCGGCCTCGCATGTTCCCTTCTGGCTGATGACCTTGACGTTAACCTTGGACATAGGGTACCTTTGCAGCTGGGGTGTGATATCCCTTTTGTCAACTGGCCATGGTAACCTGTCGATAAGGGAAAAAGGGGAAAGGGTCACTCCTTCCTGGGAACTCTCTTGGTTATCGGCTTCGCCAGTATCTCGCCGACATCTAGGTCGAAGAAGCTGGTGGTGTTAGCCGATTTCAGCACGATGGCTGTGTCCGCCCATCGTCCCTGGCCCGCCACGGCGATCACGTTCTCGCCGATGGGGATGGCCCCGGCATCCGCCGCCATGACTGTTATCTCGAAGCATACCTTCATCCCCTGGGAGAAGAGGCGGAGGACGTTGGCTATGAGGTCACCCGTTGAGGGCACGTAGGCGGGCCAGAAGGGCTCAGGCCTAGGCTGTCCGGGCTCCCTCGGGGGGAACCGCCTCAGGCTGCTGCCGACCCCTCCGAAGGCGTGAGTGCAGGTGACGATCCTGCCTCCGGCGGCCTTGATCTTCTCCTCGTTCTCGGGGAGCAACTCGGGTCCCCTGGGTCCTATCTGGTGGGTCACCACTACGACGTTGACGCCGGAGCCCTTGAAAGCCTCGGCGGCGACGACCCCGGTCATCCCCCTGGTGGAGGCGATGACGACGTACTTGACGCCCTTCTCCTGCGCCTTCTCCTTCACCAGCTCCATGACGACTTCCATGTTCTCTGGCTTGGACTCCTCGAAGTATAGAATGCTATCTTTCAAATCGTATCACCTTCACTCTACGGAACCGTCGGATAAAAAAGTGTACTCCCAGCGACCTTTCAGCCATAAAGGGCCTTAGTAATGGTTTCCACACTAGTAAAGAAAATTTTACTAAAGGTCTTACCACTGAGGGAGTTAAATCTGGGTAGATGTTTTATTTTACCGGTGATTCGGAGTTGACGGAGTCGAAGGAGGAAACGGAGAGCCTCGAGGAGGAGGTCTTCAAAGCGCTGGACCACCAGAAGCGGAGGGATATCCTCAGGTTCGTCGGGGAACGAAGGGGGGTAACCTTCACGGAAATGCTGAATGCCACCAAGACTCCTGACAGCCCTACCCTCTCGTACCACCTGAGGAGCCTATCACCCTTCATGGAGCAGAGGGATAGTCAGTACAGCCTTACCTCTATCGGCAAGGCGGCTTACGGCCTGCTCCTGAAGACAGCCGACTACCGCAGCTTCGCCCTCCTCCATCGGCGTAAGACAGGGGCTATCATCGGCCATGTGTTCCTATGGATATGCGCCATAGCGGCGGCTCTAGTCCTTGAGACCGACTGGTTCTACTCATCCATCATCCTGCCAACCCTCGCGGGGTCGAGCCTCATGACCATACACGGCCTCTTCGAGTAGTCCGACCAATCCTTTTAACAAGATTCAGCGTAGAAAGAGGATGATATGGACATCCCCAGGGTAGAGGTCGCGGTTATAGGCGGTTCCGCCATCATCGGCTCCGGGTTCCCCGCGGGCTTCGACGGGGTGGACGTGATCGAGGAAGGAATGGAGTTCGAGACGCCCTTCGGGAAGACAGCCCCATTCACCCACGCATCCGCGGACGGCTCCGAGTTCCTGTTCGTCCCCTTCCACGGTATCACAAAGGAGATCAGGAACACCGAGCCCAACAGCGCCGGGGAGCGGGTCTTCTACGTCCTCTGGAAGGCCGGTGTCAGGAAGATCATAGGCTGCGCCCTCTGCGGCTCCACGAATCGCCTCCTCGACCCCGCGGACGCCGTCATACCAGACGGCTTCGTCGATTACACGACGAAGAGGGCCCAGTCCCTCTACAGGTCCCTGAGGGCGAAGGCGGTCGAGGCCGATCCCGTTTCCTACCGGCTCCACCAGCCCTTCTGCCCGTCCCTTGGTCGCCTGCTGGAGGCTGGATGCAGGAGAGCGGGCTTCCCCCGTGTCTTCTCGAGGGGTGTGGTCGGTGTCTCCGAGGGCCCCCGCCTTGAGTCCCCCTCCGAGATCAGGCTTAGGTACACGGAGAAAGGCGTCGACGTCGTCACGATGAACACGGTCCCCGAGGTCTTCTTCGCCCGAGAGATTGGCGCCTGCTACTCGACCCTCCAGGTCGTCTCCAACTATGGGGAGGGCATGGTCTCCACAGACTGGACTGGGCCCATGGCGTTCAGCGAATTCCTGGATAAGTGGTGTATGCCATCAGCGGAGGCCATACTGCACGCCCTGAGGCATGTAGATTCGGACGACGATAGCTGCGGGTGCAGGACCTACAGGTGGCGCACGATAATCTCCTGATTCCCACACGAGGCCGTTGCCCGATCTCAGCCGACTACGGCCTTGATGACCCTGAGGTGGTTTCCCCCCAGTATCTTCACCACGTCGTCTTCAGCGTAGCCCCGGCGCAGGAGCTCTGCGGTGATGTGGGGCATCTTCGACGCGTCCTCCAGGCCGACGAGTGTCGAGGGGATCCCGTCGAAGTCTGATCCAAGGCCCACGTAGTCGGGCCCCACGAGGCCTACGATGTGATCGATGTGGTCAACCAGGGTCTCGACGCTTGGTTCGGTGGGGTTGACAAAGAAGGGGGCGAAGTTCATGCCCACGACGCCTCCTCTCTCAGCCAGCGCCCGGATCATCTCGTCCGTCATGTTCCTGGGGTGGTCGCAGACGGCCCTGCTGTTCGAGTGGGAGGCGACAATGGGCCCTTTAGCGACATCGTTGAGGTCCCAGAAGCCGGCGTCGCTCAGGTGGGAGACGTCGATGAGGACACCCAGGCGGTCGAGCTCCTCGACGACCTGGACCCCGAGCTCGGAGAGGCCTCCGCCGGTCCTAGAGTCGGAGACGCCGTCGGCGAGCCTGTTCCTCAGGCTGTGGACGATGCCAACCATCCTGACGCCGACGCGGTGGAATACCCTGAGGACCCCGAGCCGGCCCTCGATGACGTCAGCGCCCTCGATGGAGAGCATCGCCGCGACCTTCCCCGCTTCGACCGCGTTGACGATGTCCTCATGACAGGTAGCCGGCTGGACGGCGTCTGCGTTCCTCGCGCACTCCACGTAGAACCTGTCGATCATCTCCAGGGCCGTCCTAAGGGCGTAGGGAGGCGTTCTGTCCCGCTCGGAGGAGACGGCGAACCACTGGCAGTTGACTCCGCCCTCCCTCAGCCTGGGGAGGTCCACGTGCCCAAGCTCCGACCTCACGCCGATCCCAATTTCGGATCTGTCGTCCCACATCGAGCCTCTTCGGCTCGTGAACTGGGGCAGAAGGCACTTCAGGGTGTCGCAGTGGGTGTCGACGACAAGCGCCTCCCGATGCAGCTCCATGGCGGAATCCAATTCAGATCGGTCCCCCATAGTCGCCGAGGGCTTAAATCATCTGCCCTGTCCACGCTCCGAGGCTGAAGGAATAATAAGGGCTGAGCGCGAATGTCAGGGCATGACTGGTGTTCTCCGCTCCGTTGACTGGGGAGGGCCCGCCCTGGCTCTGCTCCGCCACTGTGAGGACCTCAACGCCGACAGGCCCGCTGTGATGCACATCAGGCACACGGAGCGCCACTTCATAGGGGACATCGGAGATGGCCACAACATACTCTCGACAGCCGCCGGGAGGGAGGCGGCCCGGGAGTTCGGCTCGCGCCTGCCTCTTGGTCGCAGGTACAGGTTCATCCACTCATACTATAAGAGGGCGAGGGAGACTGCCGAGGACATCAACGACGGTGTCTCGATGAGAGGTGGGGAATCGGAAATCGCGGGTGCCATGGACTTGGCCTCTATCCTAGACCACAATGGTTATGAGAGTTACGTGACGGGGTACACAGACAATGAGATGAGCGCACGCAGCTTCTTCTACAAATGGGTCTCAGGCCTCATCCCATCTGACGTGCTCGTTCCCTCCATTGAGTTCGCCAAGAAGGCTGCGGGAATACTTATGGGAAACCTGAGGAAGGGAAGCTCGGATTCCTTCGACATCTACGTGAGCCATGACACGTGGGTGGCCAACTTCATGTTTCACTGGTTCGGGCTTCAGCCCCCCGAGGACTGGTACATGTTCCTCGATGGCTTCTTAGTTCAGCTGGACGATAGGGGAATGGACCTCTACTACAGGGAGAAGATGAGCCGAGTGAGATACCCGCATTGGTGGAGGCTCTAAGGACCCAGGTTAAATGGCTCTACTCATCATCTAGGACATACCTCACTGGAAACTGGATTGTATCGTAGGAACTCCGAATCGAATCCTGTATTGGGACACCGTTTATCAAGTGCTCCAGGCTAATGTATGTAGCCGAGTGCCCGATGACGAAAATGGTTTCCCCCTCGTGCTCCTCCTTCAAGTGTTCCAGAAACTTCTTCATCCGAGCTAGCACATGAACATAGCTCTCACCGCCAGGAAAAGGATTCGAGATGAAGTCTTCCCTCATGGCGAACACCTTGGTCCTTGGATTTCTAGTCATCTCGCCGTAGTCGCACTCACGCAGCCTCCAGTCCTTGTTTATGGGCACATTGGTCCCGGCGAAAATTATAGCGGCGGTATCGTAGGCCCGCTTCAAGTCGGAGGTGTATACGGCGTCGATACCTAATCCTGCTACTCTGGGGGCTTTGATCTCAGCCGCCATCCTGCGACCTGATTCTGATAGCTCAACATCGTTGTGGCCTGAGGCTATGCCTGCCTCGTTGTCGAGGGAAAGTGCATGGGGCTCGAAGTAGATAGTTAGCAATGCTGTCTCTCTAACATACTTGTCTATAGATTAGAAAAGGGCTTTTGACCACTCGAAGGGTAAATAAGGTCCGATCTAGTAGAAGGCTAGGTGTTTGATATGGTGAAAGTCTCCGAGGAGATGAGGTTGGTATTCGAGAAGCAACGTCTCCTGCCCATGGCGTCGGCGGACGCGTCCTGTAAGCCTAACGTGATCTATGTGGGGATGTGGTGGTGGGAGGACGAAGAGACACTGGTGGTCGTCGACAACTTCCTGAACAAGACGAGGAAGAACATAGATGAGAACCCGTGGGTGAGCTTCGTCGCCTGGGACAGGGAGGCGCGTAAGTCATTCCAGATCAAGTGCTCGGCCCAGCTACAGTCTGAGGGACCGCTATACGAGAAGGGTCGTGAGAAGGCAACGAGTAGGGAGCGGCCGTTTCCGGGGAGGGCCGTCGTGGTGCTCAGGGTCGAGGAAGTCTACCAGGCCTCTGCGGGCCCGGATGCCGGTAAGAGATTGCTCTAGATAACGAAGCGGACGCCCTGCGTGTTCTCAGCCCTCTGCTTGGCTAGGCCTTTCATCATACCCTTGTTCGTCATCTCGATGTCGTACTCGATGAACTTCTCGACCATACCTGTGACGGTTCGGGCCATCTCATCCAGCTCCTCACGGGTGAAGCTTGACATTATCTCAGGGCTGTTTATCCACTGCATCCATCCGCCGAGGCTCTGGCCCAGGGCTCCGAAGGCGAAGCGCATCACTCTGACGAGCTCGAGCCTGTCCTGTTCTGGGGCCTCCATAAGATTCCTGATCTGCTTGAGAGTGTTCTCGCTCCTCTGAGTCCAGTTCTGGTGCATCTGTTCCACCAAAGGTACTTGCCCTCGGTACTTCTTAAACATCTTGGAGACGGATAACCGCATCCCAGGGAAAATAACGGTTTCACTCTAGGTCCTGCCAGATTGCGAACCTGTTCCCGTCCGGGTCCTCGGCTACAGCGACCCAGCCCATGTCGAAGACCTCCCTCTTAGGGGTGACTACCCTCCCTCCAAGCTCCTCTATCCTGCGGCTGCAGTCGCCCAAGGACTCGACGGAGATGTAGTTGATGATGTGCTGGTCGGCGCTCTCCCTTTTGAAAAGCCCTCCGTTGACAGTCGGCGCAGGCGAATCGGCTTCGGGAACCGTCTGGATCATCCAGTATTCCTCGGGCCCAGGCGCCCGCTCGAACCTCCAGCCAAAGAGTTCAGAGTAGAACGCCATTAGATTCCCCATATTATCCCCGGGTATCTCGAAGTGAACTATCGCGTGGCCTACCATGGTCGCCGATCAGTAGTTCCTTGGGGTGCGGATAAAGGTTCAGCTGCTCCTTTTTTCTGGGGATTTTGGGATGGGTTCCAAAACGATGCGGGCCAGGTTCTGGGATCTGGGGATGAGAAAGGGCGTCGATCTCCTGTAGTCGAGGTACTTCTGGCCAAACCTCTTCTCGAGATCGGGTTCTTCCCAGATCTTTACGACTGCTACATTGATAACCACAACGATCAGGGGGATAACTGTGGACATACCGAGGGACCTGAACATGACACCCATGCCGCACGGGAGGAGGGAATAGCCAAGGATCATGGGGTTCCTCGTATAGGCGTAGGGACCCGAAGTGACGAGCCTCCGGGTCTGCACCGTCTTTCTCGCCTCCCCCCAAGGCAGGCCTAGGCCCTCCCTGTAGAGAACCTTCGTCGACCTGATCCCCACTGAGAGGCCGAACGCGAAGACGAGCAGACCCGCAACGACATTGATGGGAAAGGGTGGGAACGCTGGGAGGCCCAGCAGCTCGTCAAGCCATGAGCCGGCAAGGTAGGTAAAGATCGGGGCGACCACGAATATCGAGAGGTACCCGATGAGCTGCCCCCTAGATATCTTTGGCCTCGCTACCAAGGGCTTCCACTCACACTCCGAATAGGGCTTTCATGTTGGCGAGTATCGCCCTCTTCGCCATGTATCTGTAGGTCCTCTTGGTGAGGGGGTTACTGGAGAACATGGCACTATACCTCCTAGTCCTAGAGCCGAAGAAGGACCTATAGCAGTTGTAGAGCTCCTCCTGGACCTCCTCTACGGTGAGGTGCCCTGTCGACATCACGGCGTGGATCATGTCGTAGTCGGCCCAGTCGTCGCTCTCTATCCAGCCGTTTTTCTTAGCGGTCTCATAGATCTCGGAGCCGGGGAAGGGGGTGAGGGTCATGAAGGTGGCTATGTCGGGGTTGAGCCAGTCAGCGTACTCCAGGGTCTTCCTGATGGACTCCCGGGTGTCATGGCGCTCACCGATGATGAAGGTCCCCTGGGAGAATATACCGTTCTCCCTGAGGAGGTCGACTGCCCCCTTCGAAGTCTCCTCGTTAACACCATACCTCCTGAATCCCTTCAAAACCTCGGCGTGGGGAGTATCGAAGCCGACGAGCATCCAGATGTTCCCAGCCTTCCTCAGGAGGGGGAGGAGGCCCTTGTTGGCGACGATGTTGTCGCATCTGGCCTGGCAGAACCAGGTGATGTCCTCATTTAGGCCTCGATCTATGAGCTCGCCGCACAGGCTGCGTGTCCAGTCGCCGAGGGCGACGTCGTCGTCCGTGAGCCAGAAGAACCTGCTGCCGTACCTTTCGTGGAGTCTCTCCATCTCGTCGGCGACCCGAGCCGGGGACTTGGTCCTCTGCCTCGACCTCCAGAACCTCCACTGGGTGCAGTAGCTGCAGTCGTGTCCGCAGCCCCTGGATCCCTCAACTATGGCGAAAGGGGTGTCCTCCTCGGCCATGAGGGCGAAGTAGTAGCCCTTCATGTGCTCCTCGACGAGGTGGTAGGCGGGATGGGGGAGGGAGTCGAGGTCCCCGATGAGGAGTCGCTCGGGGCAGTGGCGGATGCTCTCGCCTTCCTTGTAAGAGAGGCCTTGGATGTCCGAGAGCGGCCTCCCGCTGCCCACGGCCTCGACGAATTCGGCGAGGGTTTGCTCCCCTTCTCCCCGGGCGATGGCGTCGACATTGGGAAACATCCTGAGGGTCTCGTCTGCGAGGGCGGTGAAGTGCTGGCCTCCCAGTATCGTCCTTGTCTCGGGGTCTAGCTCCTTGGCGATGGCTGCGACTCGTAGGGCGAGGCCGGAGTTGCAGGTGGAGAGGCCCGCTGGGGCGACGATGTCGGGGCTGGTGGCCTCTATCCGTCTGCGGACTCCCTCCCAGTCGAGGCCCTCGGCCTGTGAGTCGACGACCCCCAGTTGGACGCCGTCGACCTCGCGTTCGAGGTAGGCGGCTAGGCAGAGGATGCCGAAGGGAGGGGGGATGTACTCCCCCATGGGGAACCAGGGGTCCTTGGGGGGCTCGACGAAGGTGACGCGAACGGTCATGGCTGCAGCCTTTTGGTGAAGGAATGGCTCCGGGGGGCTATAAGGGTGTTTTTGCTTGTGGAACAGTTTAAATCGGTGTTCCATGGGGTATATTCAGAGGCCGGGATCTCCTAGCCTGGTAGGGAGCTAACGCCTTCGGGTGGCTCATGCCTGGAAAGCTAGTGTCCGCATGGACACAAGGGTTCAAATCCCTTTCCCGGCGCCAAAATCTTTTATGTTTAATTGGTAATATCCAGCGTTTGAGGTGTTGGTCTTATTGAAGGCAGTGTGTGGACTGAGTTTATATTATTGATTTCGTCTTTTCCGTTCTGATATAAGATAGAATAAGCATTATTTGGGAAGTGAAAACACAAACGGTGAGATGCCCGTGCTAGTTACCATTGTCAAGGACTCAGAATATTCAAACTTTAAAGGAGAATAAATATGCTCAGTTATTTATACTAACCAGTTTTATTTTACCCGAAAATAGGTTATATTATACAGTTTAACTCCAGCCCCTTCAATATATATTTCCACATAGGTTAATCCTTCATATTTTGGTCTATACGATACGGTTGTAAGGTAGTCTCTTTCTTCAGGTTCGATAAATATTCTCGCGCCTCTAACAATTGAAGGACTATAATCGAATCTTTTTTGTACACCACGATCAGGCATATAGAAAATAATATACCATTCGCCCCAATGAGTAAAATTAACTGCGTAAGAATCGTTAGCATTCACCAAAGAGAAAGTAAAATTTTGGTACTCATCATTCTCATATGAATTTTTTTTGGAAGGTTCAATCCATATTTTTGTGTATTTGAGGGCCTCTTTATCTAATAAGGAAAGTGACGGTTCAGGTTTTTTTATCCTATATTGGTAAAATAAAATAAGAGTAACTAATAGGAATATACTGAAAATACTAATAATCCGTTTTTTTAACATTCCCCTCTCTCACTCGCAGTTTAGACGACTGAAGGCAAATATCTTTTAAATTTATTTATAACTTCTGTTAAAATGTTATTATTGTCTGATAATAGGATTTGCATCATATTATTTCTCAGATGCTTGAGTGTAATCTTTAAACTCCTCAAGTCATGCTCAATCAATTGCTCCGTATGACAGAGCACCATCTGCGTAATCGACTCTGACCATACGCATCAAATCACATGCAAGCATCTCACCACAATCCTAGCGAGTATCCCTGTCAAGACACACTTGTTTCAATCCTTATTTTAGTGGATCTGTCTCTCGGACATGAGTGACACATGGAGTATTCCTGTGGGCCGGGGTCGCCTAGCCTGATAGGGCGCCAGCCTGGAAAGTTGGTTTCCGCAAGGACTCAAAGGTTCGAATCCCTTTTCCGGCGCCATCATTTATATCTCCACGCATTCTTTTAACGAGGTCATCACCTGTAAGTAAACTTAACCTTACATATAGTAAAGTTTATATTACATAATGTTAATTTTGTTTTACATAGGTGATGGGTTTGGACGCAAGCATGTATTGGAAGTATCAGGTGATCAGCGCTGGGGCGATGGGGTTCCTGATGGGCTTGGGCGCTCATCAGGAGAATAAAATCCTGATCGTGTTCGCCTTGGTGATCGGGGTGTCGTCAATGGTCTACTTCAGACGGAAGGTTGAAGGCCCCCTCTATGATGAGAGATCGTCAATCATTAGCACGAAGGCCTCTGCGGCGACGTTCTCAGCTTTCACGCTCCTGTCTCTGGCCCTATCGGCGATATTGTACTACCTGGGCATCACTTCGAACACAGAGTATCTACGGTGGGCCTACGGCCTAGCGTACATCGTTTGTGCCATCATGATCCTGCGGTTATTCTTCTGGGCATACTACACTAGGAAATATGGTGGGTAGCCGTAGTGGAGACCAAGCTCAAGGTGTTCAGGGCCATGAGGGATGTAACCCAAGAAGAACTCGCGCATGTGATAGGCGTGACGAGACAGACGATAATAGCCATGGAGGGGGGAAACTACAACCCCTCCCTGGAGCTAGCTTTCAAGATCGCCAGGTACTTCGAGGTGGCAATCGAGGATATATTCATCTACAATGATGGGAGTGGGAAGTAGGTTGAGGGGAGAGCCCGCTGTATCACTCAAGGGCGTGAGCAGAAGGTTCGGCGAGATCCGGGCCGTCATGAACCTAGACATCGACATCGAGAGGGGTGCCATCCACGGGCTTCTGGGCCCCAACGGCTCGGGCAAGTCTACCGCCATGAAGATGGTGCTAGGGCTCCTAAGGCCGGACTCAGGGAAGATCAGCGTCTACGGGATAGACCCACAGACAGACCCCCTCGCCGCCAAGAGGATTATCGGCTATGTTCCGGAGAGCCCCCGGCTCTATGAGTACCTCACCGGCCTGGAGTACCTCGACTTCATCGCAGACGTCTACGGCGTCGACCTCGCTGTAAAGGAGGAGAGAATATACGAGTTCCTGGAGGCCTTCGGGCTGGAGGGCAGGGAGAACAAGATGATCAACGGCTACAGCCACGGCATGAAGCAGAAGGTGGCCCTCATAGGAGCGATGCTGCACAGGCCCCGCCTCCTCATACTGGACGAGCCCCTGGGAGGCCTCGACCCCAAGTCTGCCAGGATAGTGAAGGACCTACTCCAGAGGCTCTCGGGTGAGGGGGTCACCACCTTGTTCAGCACCCACATCATGGAGATCGCCGACGCCCTGTGCGACAGGATCTCCGTCCTCTACCTGGGTGAGAAGATCGGGGAGGGCTCTCCCGCCGAGCTCCGGGAGAGGGCTGGGAGGCCGGGTTCCACGCTTGAGGAGGTCTTCCTGATGCTCACGGGGGCGAACGACGTCAGCGATATCGTGGACGCCCTTATGGAGTGATACAGTGAACCTGAGGAACGCGCTGCGCCTTGCAGGGGTCTTCTGCCTCTCGGCCGCCAGGGAGAGGAGAGCCAGGGGAGGAAGGCCCACGGGGCTTGCCAGGAGGCCGGTTGCCAACATCTACTATTCCCTCGCGCTTTTCGCATTGGCCTCCGGCTTCGTCTACTTCTCTCTAGGTAAGAGCCTGGAGGGCGCAGTGCTGAACCTCCTGGCCTCTCAGCTCGCGGTTTTCCTGCCCGCGTTCACGATGTTCATGTCGATGATCTACAGCCTCATGACCGAGTTCAGCCAGTCCGGTGAGGCGGTGTCAACCGACATCGTGAACTGGCTCCCCATCAAGGCGGGAGACTTCGTCCTAGGATCTGCTCTGACCACCATCTACTTCGTCTCACCGATGGCGTCGATCCTCTTGGGAGCCGTCCTCGGGCTGTCCCTCCTGAACGGCTCGTTGGACTCCTGGGCTCTCAGCTCCACCCTCTCGGTCTACGGATGCCTCCTGGGAGCCCTGGCGCTGGAGATCGTGAGGGCGACGATGAGCAGGGCCTCCGGCGCATTCCAGGGGATGAGGGGGCAGCGGGCGGTCATCCTCCGCATGGTCCTGAGCGTGGCCGTGATCGTTGTGGTCTCCATGATGTTCAACTTCTCAGTGATGATGCGTGTGGTCGGGTGGTTCTCGTCGAGCGTGGTGGCGATCCGATTCGTAGCCGTCCTCTGGCCTTCCATGGTCGTCCTAGAGCACATCTCGGGCAACTTGGCTGGGGAGCTGGTCTACTCCGCCCTGAGTGCCGCGCTGCTCGCCGCCGTCTATTACGCTAGCGTTGGGATCAGGGAGAGGTACTGGGTGCCTGCGCCTGTCTCCCTTAGACTGCAGCCCGTGAGGATATCCCGCAGTCGGGGGATCCTTGGTTCCCTGGGCTTCGACTCCGGGGAGGCGGCCCTGATAAGGAAGGACCTGAAGTCCCTTGTGAGGAGGAGGGAGATGGCGACGATACTCGCCATACCCGTCATGATCGTCCTGATGGGCGTCCTGAGCACTCCTCCGGAGATGCTGTTCGACCCCTCGACCCCCATTGAGGCGAAGGGCCCATTCCTAGCCCAGTGCGCCATGGGCATCCTGATGCTGATCTACCAGGTGGCTCTGGGGGCGTTGGGGCAGGAGGGTGAGGCGTTCGTGAACCTCGTGGCAGCCCCCATGGAGGCGGGTCAGCTGCTAAGGGCAAAGGCTGCGGGGGTCGTCATCATTTCGCTCCCTGCCCTCGTGCTGTACTTCGCACTATTCAGCTATCTTACCTCAGCAGATGCGACGACCGTCGGCGTCGTGGCCGCGGTCGGGCTCACGCTGGCTGTAGCTATCTCCGCGGTGGAGTTGGCCGTCGGCACCAAGTACGCCACTTTCACCAGTGGCAGGAGGACCCGATTTGTAGCATATCAAGGCTACCTGATGGGAGTCTTCCTGTGGATCGTCACCGTGGGGCTGGCAGTCGCGCCCTTGGCGCTGCACTACATCGGGGGGCTAATGGGCCTCCCCGTCTCCCTTGCGCTCACCGAGGCGGTCAGCCTAGCTATCGTCGTGGTAAGCTTCAGGGCGGCAAGGAGGCAACTAGAAAAACTCTACGAGCGCGAGTATTAACTCGTCATATGCTATATCCACCGCTAGTTTTTGTGGATACCGGGCTTCGAATCCCCTTTCAGAGCCAAACATGGATCTTAATAACGTATCAGTGGTTCATAACGGTTTTACGGGTCTACTGGGAAGAGCTTGCTGGGCAGAGGTATGTCCCCGATGAAGAAGAAGAGCTTCAGCTTCGAAGAGGAAGAACTGGATTGGATCAACCCCCTCCTCGTGGAGTGGTCTAAGGAGAACGAGGGTAATCAGAGCGACCTGATCCTGCAGCTGCTCAGGGAGTACAGGGACAGGGGTCCGACTCTAAAGGACACCCTGGACGAAAAGACCAGCACGATGAAGGTAAAGCTGTCGGACTACTCGTCCCGCTCAAAGGTCGCCCTCGACGGATTCATGGGAAAGTCGAAGGAAAGCCTGCAGACGGTTCAGAGCAAGATGAAGACCGGCAGCGATAAGCTCGTTGAGCAGTTGCGAAAGGTCGAAACGGACGTCCGCAAGAAAATTGAAGAATCCAAGGCCGAAAGAGAGGCGTCGAAAGAGGACTCCGCGAAAAAGAAGTAGACCTTCCCCGGTTCACCCCAGGAACAGAGGAGCTCTAGAGGAGCGAGCCCAGCACTCGGTAACTGCACGTGAGCGCGCAGACGCAAGAGAGGCATACGAGTCTCCCTGCAACATTTGACACAGTTGTGAATCGTGCATGGAATGCCACTGCTCAAGAGGTGTTTCTTAGTTTCATCATTCTTTTAAGAATCGAATTCTTTGCATTCCAAGAGACAATCGAGCTTTTATCGAGTCAATTCAATCTATAAACATGGAGATCAAGAACAACATCCTCGAGCTAATCGGTGAAACGCCGATGATGTACCTTGATAGGTTTGCTGGGACTCCTAAAGCTAGGATCGCTGCAAAGCTCGAGATGTTCAACCCGAGCTCGGTCAAGGATCGGCCCGTGCTGTACATGATCCGGGAGGCCGAGAGGAGGGGGGAGATCCACCCCGGACGTTCCACGATTATCGAGGCCTCTAGCGGGAACACCGCTATCGCTGTCGCCTATATATGCTCGATAAAAAACTATCGAACCGTCATTTGCATGCCTGAGCACATGAGCGAGGAGCGTAAGAAGATCCTGCGGGCCCTCGGCGCAAGGCTGGAACTGACCCCCAAAGAGGAGCACACCAAGGGATCCAGGATGAGGGCGATCGAGCTCTCCGAGGAGATCAAGGACTCGTTCTACCTCTGTCAGCACGACAACCCGGACAACGTCGCGGCTCATTACGAGACCACCGCGAGGGAGATCTGGAGACAGACGGACGGCCAGCTGGACGTTTTCATCGCGGGGCTCGGTACGACGGGGACCCTGAGGGGCGTGGCCGAAGGGATAAAGGAACTGAAGCCCAGCGTCAAGTTCGTCGGGGTGGAGCCGGTTGAAGCCCCCATGATCTCCCAGGGCCGATGGGCATCCCATCGACTCGCTGGCACCAGCCCAGGGTTCATACCCAAGCTCCTTCGGAGGGAGCTGATAGACGAGATATTCACCGTCAGCGTCGATGAGGCATACGCCGCGTGTCGTGAAATAGCCAGGAAGGAGGGACTGCTAGTAGGCATTACCTCCGGGGCTTGCGCTCACACCGCCCGGTTGATAGCGGATGAGCCGGGAAGCGAGGGTAAACTGATAGTCTGTATCTTCGCCGATTCGGGCGAAAGGTATCTCACGGTTCAGGGCATGTGGTAGTAGAGCACCTACTCACCACGGCCCGCGCAGAGACAGATTGTCAAAACAGATTCCCAAGACTATATCCCTTTTAAGGTATTACAGCGTGCCTTAGTACCTACCTACACACATGCTTTGTAGCCCAATTGGTTTAGAGGTGTATTCAATTGCCCAAACATGTGAGTTGCCCCTTCTGTGGCTGGCCCTCTTACCCTCGTATCAATTGCTACTAAGGGACCCTACGGCGTCGAAGTATACAGCTGCCAGTTCTGTGGGAAGGTAGCACGCGACACGCATCCCAAACATCTCACAGAGTGGACCAGAGAAAACACAACCAGCCGAGATAAAAGGTCGAAGATTCTAAGAAGATAAACGCGCATATTCTAAAAGTAACTTTCCGATATTAATGAATCGAAAATTTATATTCACATATTTTTGTAATAAACAATACTGATCACACAAAGAAATTATAGATCTAATACGCATTAGCGTTTTAGAGAAAAATAAATGGGAAAAATATAAACGTTTTAAATCGTCTAACCGACCCCACCATTAATTTTCATCGAACTGACTATTTTTTGGGGTCTTTTTTGGGTATTATTTGGTTTTAATTCTTCCCCTGTTTGGCTGCGCGCGCGGGGTGAACGCTTGCAGTCATACAGCTGGTACGGCCCCCACCGAATCTATGGGACTGGACTACGTGTTTCTGGTCTTTGGAGTTACCCCTTATGCGGGAGACCTGGGAGGACCTGGACAGGATACAGTACATAGAGTATGAGGCTGAAACGGTCTTTGACTACAACAACCTGGACTCGGACCTTTATATTCAGGAGTACATGAACAGGTTCTCCGCTCAGATCTTCGAGGCGAAGAAGTACAGCGACGACACGTGGAACAACCTCGACGTCCTCTGGACGACGTACAGCCCCAGCTGGGAGCACACGCTGTTGGCCAGCTACGCGTACGCCCTCAGCCTCTTCGGGCGGTGTAAGCCTCCGAAAAAGGTCTTAGTCGACCTTCTGAGAGATGACATCAAGGTCTACGAGGACGACGGGTCGACCGAGGTCCCTGGCATAGCCTCCGCCGCCTGGTACGACAAGGCCGCCTTCAAGGATCACGGGTGGCAGGTATCCGTCGGACCCACGATCGACGCCGACGCCAAGGTCATGGACCTCGGCGCCGAGCACAAGGATTACGACGAGGACATCCAGGTCACGGTGTGGGTTCTGGAGAAGAGGGACGTGAGCTACACGCCGGAGCGTCTCCGGTCAGACCTAGTCAATGAGGTAGACAGGATTCTCCACGATAACGTTGACCTTCAGATACCGTGCTACGACCACGTGAACGCGTCGTCGTGGAGCGACCTTGATGAAGCTGAAAACAAGATATTGAGGTCCGACGTCAGGGTCAACCTGGAGTACATTAAAACAAAGGATTCTTAATGCCTTTCACTACAATCTGGCGGATCTCACGAGGAAGAGTTCAGCACCTCTAGGAAGGAGCGGCCCTTATCCGTGATCCTGTACATCCCCCTGCTTGGGCGCGCGCTAGCTTGCATGGCCTCCCATAATTTTACCTGTGT
>Ga0209427_10000220_pt1 | contig 57169 bp, 53 predicted proteins | sample DeeMarSWOR136_30_FD_187465 | JGI IMG/M metagenome (GOLD analysis project Ga0209427, IMG submission 187465) | Marine sediment microbial communities from White Oak River estuary, North Carolina - WOR-1-36_30 (SPAdes) (version 2) | ecosystem: Environmental > Aquatic > Marine > Intertidal zone >...
AGTCTACGAGGAACTGGGGCCTGAAGCCGTCCTGCGGATAGAGGTCAAAGACTTTCCCGTCACCGTCATCAACGACAGCTACGGCGGCGATTTGTACGTAGAGGGAAAGAAGAAGTATCATCTTTCATAATCAGATTATGAAAATAAATGATAATGCAAAGGGAATTATCGTAGGAGTCTCAACTTGCGTGTTGCTGGAATTCGTTGCCTTTTTTGCGCTAGGGCATTTGTTTATTAATCGCACCATTATTTCCCTAGATGGGATCGAGGGTGATATACCCTTCTTCACTTCTCTTGGTATTATTTTCATAATTACTGTTTTACTTGGAGTCTCAATAGCTCGCAGGATTTATTTATTGAGGAAAGTAACCATTATTTCAACAATAGCTATAGCAATCATTGTTGTTAGCTTGTTTATCTATGTAATCTGGTGGATTTTTAGTCATCCTACACCGGAGAACATTTATATATAATCTGTTACGGCAAATGATGTTCTTATTATAGCTAAAATAGGTTCGATTGATATTACATTGCCCTTGAGACTGGAAAGAGGCGATGCCGGTCTGTGCGGGGTGGTGATAAGACAATTTAAATGAAAAGGGAATTCTGGGACAGGCTAGACGAACTGATTGCTTCATCGGAAATCGTCATCGATCGGCCGAAAGGAACGGCGCATCAGAGATTTCCTGATTTGATATTCCCGCTGGATTACGGGTATCTGAAAGACACCGTAGGCGGCGATGGCAACGAAATAGACGTCTGGCTGGGTACGGCAGGACACCGCACGCTGACCGCCATAGCCTGTACAGTAGATTCGCTGAAGAAAGACGCGGAAATCAAGCTAATCATCGGCTGTACCGATGCAGAAATAACCATTATAGAAGACTGCCATAACAGCCATTTCATGTCCGCTATTATTATCAAAAGACAAGAAACCTGAATTCCTGCTAATATGAGTCGCTTTCTTGAACGCAGACCACCGAAAAGGTAAAGTATAAGTAGGAACGTATTTCCAGGAGCCCCGATGATTACTCAAAAACATATCGACCAGCTGCGCCGGATAATTGGCGGGGAGAACGTACTGACCACAGTAGAGGAGCTGCTGTCTTATTCCTACGACGCCACCAATATGTGGTCGCACATGCCGGACGTGGTCGTTTTTCCGACGAACACCGAACATATAGCGGGGATACTGCAGTTTGCCAGCGAAAACGAGATACCGGTAACGCCTCGCGGCGGTGGCACCAACGTCAGCGGAGGCTCGATACCAATAAAGGGAGGCATCGTCCTCTGCACGACGCGGATGAACAGGATAATCGATATCAGCAAGAACAACCTCAATGCCACGGTGGAACCGGGGGTAGTCTTGCAGGACTTCCAGACGGTGCTGGCAGAAGAAGGACTGTTTTTCCCGCCCGACCCCCAGAGTTTCGCCGGGTGCACCATGGGGGGCGTCGTGGCCGAGAACTCGGGGGGCCCTTCGTGCCTGAAATACGGGGTCACCAAGCAGTACGTCCTCGGGCTGGAGGTGGTGCTGGCGGACGGGAGGGTGGTAAAACTGGGCGGACTCACTCCCAAGAACCGAACGGGATATGAGCTCATGATGCTGTTCACCGGCTCCGAGGGCACGCTGGGCGTCATTAGCAAGATAACGCTGCGCCTGTTGCCGAAACCGAAAACCAACCAGACGATTGTGGCTGTTTTCAGCGACGTGGCCGAGGCCGGGGAAACCGTGTCCGACATCATCGCCGCGGCGGTGCTGCCCTCGAAGGTGGAATTCGTCGATAACTGGACGTTCGAGAAATTCCGCGGTCTTCTACCGGATAAAATCCTGGACGATTCCCAGGTAATTCTGCTGATACAGGTCGACGGACTTCCAGAAACGGTGAGCGCCGAGACGGGGGAAATCTTGGCTATCTGTAAAGACAACGCCAGGATGGTACGCGTGGCCGAAGACCCGGCCGAGGCGGAAAAATACTGGGAGGCCAGGAGCGCCCACTTCTCCGATATATCAAGTCGGACGCACACCATCGTAAACGAAGACGTGTCCGTGCCGCGCGACCGGATTGCCGATTTCATAAGGACAAGCCAGGAAATCGCCAAGAAATACGATGTCCCCATTAGCTTCGCGGGGCATGTCGGGGACGGCAACTTCCACCCGGTGGTGCTCTCGGACAGCCGTGATAAAGAGCACTTCGGTCGGGCCCTGAAATGCGTCGACGAGATAATCGAAACGGCGCTTTCCCTGGGTGGCGTGCTCTCCGGCGAGCATGGGATAGGACTGGAAAAACAGCGTTTCCTCAAGAAAGCCATGGACCCCGCTGCCATAGATATCATGAAGCAAATCAAGAACCTGCTCGACCCCAAGCACATCCTTAATCCGGGAAAAATCTGGGAAGAATCACCGCATGAGTAGCAGCGTCAAATTCGAGCAGATAGACCGGTTCAAGGAAGACCTCGACAAGTGCACCAAATGCGGCTTCTGCATGTCTTCCTGTCCCGTCTACCAGGAGGAAAAAGTAGAATCGTCGGTGGCGCGGGGTAAAATAATGCTGGTACGGGCGCTGCTTGACGGCGAACTGACTCTGACCGACGAAATGGCGAAGCAATTGAATAAATGCACACTGTGCATGACCTGCGTCGAGAATTGCCCGGCTTCCACCCAGCTACATACCGTGGTTACCGCCGCCAGAGCCGACAAGGTTAAAAACAAAGGATTACCCTTCCCCTATAACTTTATTTTCCGATGGCTCCTGCCGCGACGGCGATTATTCGGCTGGACGGTGAAAATAGCCTCCTGGTTCCAGGGAATCTTCATGCCGAAAACGGAGGGGACGATCCGGCACCTTTCCATGTTTCTCTCGGCGCTGGGCAAGGGCAGGCATATCCCCCAGATAGCACCGAAATTCCTGCGTCAGTCAATCCCAGAGGTAAACAAGCCGCCGGAGGATGTAAAAACGACATATACGGTCGGGTATTTTACCGGCTGTATGACCGACTTCGTTTTCCCGGAACTCGGGAAGAAAATAGTGAAATTCCTGACGAGGAACGGGGTGGAGGTAATCGTGCCGCGGAGGCAAGGGTGCTGCGGTGCTCCCGTTTTCCTGGGGGCGGGCGATTTCGACACGGGCAGGAAGATGGCCGACAGCAACGTACGTGCTTTTAAAAACGTCGATTACATCATCACCGATTGCGCCACGTGTGCCTCGGCGATGAAAGACTACGTGAAATACCTCGCCGATACGCCCGAGAGAACCCGGGAATATACCGAATATGCCGCTAAAATCAAGGATATAACGGAGTTTCTCGTGGATATTTTGAAGCTCCCGCCATCAGCCTATAAGGTTGCCGGGGAATTCAGGGGTAAGAAGGTTACCTGGCACGAACCGTGTCATCTGGGACGCTACCTGGGCGTCAAGGAACAGCCGAGGAAGATACTTAAGTCGCTGCCGGACATAGAATACATAGAGATGCCGGACGCCGACCGCTGCTGCGGCATGGCGGGGACTTTCAGCATAAATTTTTACGACCTTTCCCGGAAAATAGCGGAAAAGAAAACAGACAGCATCAATGTAACCGGCGCCGATATCGTGGTGACGGACTGCCCGGGGTGCCAGATTCAGCTGATAGACGGCATTACCCGGAAAGGGATGCCGCAAAAAGTGCTGCATATCATGGACTTATTCGAATAGTATATATTTGTCTACGCCTAAAAGTAGAACACCCTGATTTCTCAGGGTGCCAACACCGTATATTGATATGGATAATAACCAGAAAGACTACGTTTCAGAAGTCAGGACGACAACAACCTTTTTCTTGTTGCGATAGACCTGGCTGACTATCTTCATCTGCTTAATTATATTACCCAGCAGCATCGGCTCCCGCAGGGCCACGGCGATGATGATTCCTTCTTCCTCCGACCAGCTATCCAGGGTTATCCGAAGATTCGGGATGCTCCTGAGATTCTTCTTAAACTCTTCAATCTGTTCGAAGCCTATATTCGACTGTACTTCCAGTCTGACTTCACCCTCGAACAGCTCCGTTTCCAAAAACCGGGCGTCTTTTTCAACCCGCTTGGTGCGTTCGGCTTCTTCAGCCTCCGTTCGGGCTTTCTCTCTGGCTTCTTCTTCAGCCTTCTTCTTGGCTAATTTTTCAGCTTCTTTATCTCTGGCAGATTTTTCAGCTTCTTTTTTCGCGTATTCTTTGGCTTCTTCTTCGGCTTTCTTCTTCGCCAGCTTATCAGCCTCTCTGGCTTTTGTCGCTTCTTCGGCTCTTCTTTCAGCCTCTTCCTTGGCTTCCAGCTTGGTTCTCTTCTTAGCTAGCTTCTCAGCTTCTTTAATCCTGGCAGCTTCTTCGATTCTCTTCTTTTCGCGGGCTCTGTTTTCCTCATCTATCTTCTTCTCAGCCAGTTTCTCTTCTTCTTCCAACCTGGCTTTCTCTTCAGCTTCGCGCTTGGCTCTCGCCTCGGCCTCCTCAGCCTCCTTCTTGGCCCGCTCTTTAGCTTCCTTGGCTTCTACTTTTGCCCGTTCTCTGGCTTCTTCCTCGGCTTTCTTCTTCGCCAGTTTGGCTTCTTTTTCTGCCCGTGCTTTCTCTTCAGCTTCGCGCTTGGCCCGCTCTTTAGCCTCTTTAGCCTCCTGCTTTTCTCTTTCTTTGGCTTCCTTCCTAGCCTGTTTTTCAGCCTCTTTTAACCGGGCGGCTTCTTCAGCTTCCCGTTTAGCCCTTTCTTTGGCTTCCTCGGCTTCTCTCTTCTTGGCCAGTTTCTCCGCTTCCTTGATTTCCGCGGCTTCCCTAGCTTCTCGCTCCGCTCGTTCTTTAGCTTCCTGTTCTTCCCTCTTCTTGGCCAGTTTCTCCGCTTCCTTGATTTCCGCAGCTTCCCTAGCTTCTTTCTCAGCCCGTTCCCTGGCTTCTTCTTCCTCTCTCTTCTTGGCTAATTTTTCCGCTTCTTTCGCCTCGGCGGCCTCCCTCTTAGCTCTTTCTTTGGCCTCTTCCTCGGCCTTCTTTTGAGCCTGCTTCTCGGCTTCCGCTCTGGCTTTTTCGGCGGCTTCTATCCTGGCCCTGATGCGAGCTTCTTCTTCGGCTTTCTCTTTCGTCAGCTGTTCAGCCCTGGCTGCTTCCTCGGCCTCCTGTCTGGCACGTTCTTTAGCCTCTTCCTCGGCTTTCTTCCTAGCCAGCTTCTCTTCTTCTTCTAACCTGGCTTTCTCCTCGGCCTCCTGTCTGGCACGTTCTTTAGCCTCTTCCTCGGCTTTCTTCTTGGCCAGCTTCTCCTCTTCTTCTAACCTGGCTTTTTCCTCGGCTTCCTGTCTGGCTCTTTCTCGTTCTTCCTCTTCAGCCTTTTCCCGGGCTATCTTTTCAGCTTCCTCGGCTTTAGCTTTTTCTTCAGCTTCAATTCTGGCTTTTTCTTCAGCCTCTTTTCTGGCACGTTCCCTGGTTTCTTCTTCAGCCTTCAGCCGGGCCAGCCTCTCGGCCTCTTCGGCCCTGGCCTTTTCTTCAGCCTCAATCCTGGCCTTTTCCTTAGCTTCTTCTTCGGCTTTCTCCTTTGCCAGCTGCTCCTCTTCTTCTAACCTAGCCTTCTCTTCGGCTTCCTGTCTGGCTCTTTCTCGTTCTTTTATCTTTTCTCGTTCTTTATCTTCTTCTTCTCTCCTCTTCCTAGCTACCCTCTCAGCTTTCTTATCTTCCACAGCCTCAGTACCCGTCCCGATACGGAAAACAGATACGAACTTCTTTCTCTTGGGAACGGAGTATTTAGGATCAAGTTCGATAGCTCTCATAAAGGCCTTGAGAGCCTCTTCATGCCGGCCCTCCCTGACGAGTGAAGTACCACGGCTGCGCCACTGGTCAGCAGATAAAGAGACTTCCTCATCTCTGGCCTGAACTGCCCCGACAGGCTCCTTGATGCCAATCCTGGCCCGTTCTCCGACTTTTTCTTCCTCTCTCTTCGTAGCCTCTTCTTCAGCTCTGGCTTTTTCTTCGGATTCTATCCTGGCTCTTTCTCTTTCTTCCTCTTCAGCCCTTGCTTTCTCTTCGGTTTCCTGTCTGGCACGTTCTCTGGCCTCTTCCTCGGCTTTCTCCTTTGCCAGCTTCTCCTCTTCTTCTAACCTGGCTTTCTCTTCTGCCTCCAGTCTGGCACGTTCTTTAGTTTCTTCTTCGGCTTTCTTCTTTGCCAGCTTCTCTTCAGCTTCAATTCTGGCTCTTTCCTCAGCCTCTTTTCTGGCACGTTTTCTAGCTTCTTCTTCAGCCTTCAGCCGGGCCAGTTTCTCTTCTTCTAACCTTGCCTTCTCTTCGGCTTCTTCCCTGGCACGTTTCTCCGCCTCGACAGCCCGAGCAACCGATTTGGCTTCTTCCTTGGCGCGACGTTTCTCTACCTGCCGCGATTTTTTGGTGAGTTGCTTTTCAATATCCCTAGCCTGTTTGCCCTCTTTATTCCTGCCCAGTCTGAACAAAGCGGTTGCTTTATTATGCCAGGAAGCAGCGCTGCCCGGTTCGAGCTCAATAGCCCTGGTTATGGACCGGAGAGCCATAACATCCTTACCCAGTCGGCCCAGAGCCGTACCCCTGTTCCTCCAGGCGACAGCATTGCCGGGATTTATCTCGATAGCCATATTAAAAGCTTCAATCGCCTCTTCATACCGACCGCCCCTGAGAAGATTAATACCACGTTCTCTCCATACTTCCGAGTTTTTCTCGGCTTTAGCGGATCCGCCTTCTTCTATCTTTTCCGCAGCAATTGCTTCGAGTTCTTCTTTTTTCAGTTCTTCCTTTTGCCTGGCGTATTCGGCGATAAATGCCTCGACCATAAGAGGACAAAAGTGGGTGCCGACACCCCTCTTAAGCTCGTCGATAGCCTCGGCTTCACTCAGGGTATCGTAATGTGGATATTCCGTGGTCATGTTATCAAAAGCATCAGCGACGGTAATCAGGCGCGTGTACATGGGGATATTATCTTCCTTGAGCCCTTCGGGATATCCCGAGCCGTCATAACGTTCGTGATGGTACCGGACGATTCTAGCAACCTTTTCCAGAAACGGAATCTCACCGATAATATCAGCCCCGATTACCGAGTGCTCCAGTAGAATTATCTTTTCGTAATCCGTCAGCGAATCGGAGGTGCGTAACCCGTGGTCTCTGATGCCGATTTTCGCCAAATCATGCAGCAAGGCGCCGAATTCAATAGTCTGTAACTCTTCGGGTGAAAAGGAGAAGTATTTTGCGGCCAACAGGGCGTACTCTCTAACTCTTCGTGAATGACCGCTGACATGCAGGTAATTGCTATCGCTGCGCTGCGAATCACCGGGCTTTACTTTATTTAGATCGATATTACGCAAAGCCAGTACCGCCATGGATACCAGCAGCACCAGCGCTTCCGTCGATGCCAGTCCCGATAATACCACGGAGTCTTTTTCAGCGAAATTATCGTCACCGGCCTTGTTAACCACCTTGAGAACGCCGATGACCTTCTCTCCGCGAGTAACAGGCACGGCCAGAAGAGACCGGGTATCAGTTCCACTCACACCGTCCGTCTCTTCTTCGAATCGCTCATCTTCATCAGAGTCGTTAACGATAGCCGTCTTACCGGTCCGTGCCACCCACCGGACGATCCCGGATTTTTCGTTCAGTTGAATCGACTTTGATGAGCTCTTCAGTTTACCATTAGCCAGATAATAGGAGAGTATTCCCCGGTTGTTGTCAACCACGAGCAACGAGACGGCTTCCGAACTCAATATACGTTGCGTCACCGACAGGATATCCTCGATGAGCTTCAGCACCTCAGGATAGGAGGTCGCCTTGTTAGCTACTTCGTAGAGAAGCTCCAGTCTGGTGTTATATTCAGTGGTATCTATCCGGATGCCATCGCTTTCGTCAGCCATATCGCTACTTTCGCTCGATTTTCTCCGGTATTCTGGTTGATTTTCAATATTTGCCATAATCATAATATTTAGGTTAGCGGACAGGATTCAGGAGAGAAGAGACACTCCCTATGGTATCTTATATTTTACCCCCTTTTAGGCTGTAATGACCACTTTTATATCTAAATATTTTTCTTTTTTCCTATATTTTTTCTTATTTCATTATTATGTCAATAATATATCTTCAATACCCTATATATATTATACACCGTCTTTGAAAGCCTGCCGTTATTTCTTTTTTACTTTCTTTTTTACGATAGTTTCCCCGTTTTGCAGGATATTGTCCAGGTTAATTGCAGGAGTAACAGATTTTTCCCTTATTTCTATGAACAACTCCACCAGTTCCGGGTCGAACTGCGTGCCGGAACAGGCTCTCAGTTCCTGAATAGCTTCCTCTTCAGTCAGGGGTCTTTTCTTGTAGCCGCGTTCCGAGGTCATGGCGTCATAGGAGTCGGCGATAGTCATAATACGGGCATCAAGTGGTATGTTTTCACCCTCCAATCCCCGGGGATATCCGTGACCGTCATATCGCTCATGGTGGAAAAGGACGGCATCAACGCAGTCACGCAATCCTACGATATATTTAAGAATACGGGCTCCCAGCTCGGGGTGATGGCGAATCATTTCCCACTCGGCATCAGTCAGGGGGTCGCGTTTTGTCAGGATGCTGTCGGGAAGATTTAATTTCCCGATGTCATGGAGTAAAGCGGCCGACCTGATTTTCTGGACCTCCTCCGGCGAATAGCCAGCAGCCTGGGCAAGCTCAACGGCATACCGGCATACCGCCTTGGAATGTCCGTAGGTATAGTGGTCACGGGTATCCACAGTAGCCGCCAGCGCATAGACGATGCTTTCAATGGCTTCGTTACTGCCGGTTTTTTTCACGATCCCCGTTACAGTTTCTTCAGTTACCTCGAGCTGGCTGGCAAGGCATACACGGTTGCCTCCGTCCCTCTTGGCCTGGTACAGAGCCCGGTCAGCAGCTTCGACTATCTTTTCCCTCATAACGCCATCGATACGCCAGCATGATATGCCGATACTGCAGGTAACGGCAGCGCCTTTCTTTTCCATATGGGCTTCCATCTTCTGGCGGATTCTCTCGGCCACCTTCTGAGCCCCGTCAACGTCCGTTTGCATCAGGATACAGGCGAACTCGTCACCGCCATATCGGGCCCCGATGTCCGTGTCCCTGATAGTCCGTCTGATGAGCCTGCCGAAATCCCGCAGCAGCTCATCGCCCATGACATGTCCGTAAACGTCATTATAGGTCTTAAACAGGTCCAGATCGATAAACAGCAGGGTAAAATCATCTCCGGAAACCGCGCTTTCTTCAATAGCCCGATTAAGGCTTTCCTGGAAATAGCGGTGGTTACGCAGTCCGGTTAACTCATCGGTATCAGCTTTTTCTTTAGCTGCGGCGTAAATCTGGGCGTTTTCTATGGCCACGGCAGATTCCTGAGCCAGGGTGGTAACCAGGTCAATATCATCACGGGAGTATTTACCTTTCGGGTACTTTTCCGTCAGTACCAGGATACCCAGGAGCTGATGTTTGGCCGTTATGGGGCAGAGGACTTCCACATGGGAGTCGTGAAGCGCCCTCCTTTCCTCGGCAGACAGCTCGCTGAACTGAGGGCTTTTTTCTATATTCTCCTTTAATACGACGCTGCCTTCACTCGCCATCCAGTGGATTAGCGGGCTGTCATTATGTAACACGAGGGGCGCAACCTGGTCTTCATCGTTTAATTTAACGATATACTTGGTGGCGTACCGATTCTTTATCGGTAAGAGCAGCCCTACCTGCCTGACGCGAATCGCTCTTGCCAGTGGCCCCGTCAGAGCATTAGCGATTTCCCTGATATTAATGAAATTGCTCATCTTACTGGCGAAGTTCAGGAGCATCTGACGGTGGGCATAACGTTTTCCGTAGAAAAGTTTATCGGCGCCCCTGTCCAGGGCCGACTTCGCCCAGTTGAAAAGGTAGGCGAAGAGGACCACCATAACGATGGTTGTGGGTATACCGAACTGGGGCGGTAAGAAACGCAACAGGTTGCTCAGAACCAGCAGCAGGGCAAGATAAGCCAGCGTAATGCATACGGTCACTCCGGTATAGACTATCCATTTTCTCATGATTATCTGGATATCAAGCAGGCGGTGTTTGATAAGGGTATAGGTTATCAGTACCGCATTGGCAACGTATCCGATGTGAGAGAAACTATAATTGGTGTTTTGGAATATTACATTTATGACGCTGGCGACAGCCATCACCCCGAGACCGGTTAAGAGATAGTACGTCTTGTTTCTTTCTTCAGGATTGTTGGTTTCTTTAAATATCCTGATGAGAAAGATACCCACCATGAAGATAATCAAAACGTTAATATAGGCCAGAGCATTTATTACCTGGCCGTAAAACGACGTGATAAATTCGTTGTTAAGGAAAGCCAGTCCCTCAGTCATCGTGCCGGCGATCACCAGAGCGGTGGTAATGCCCAGCCACAGGTAGCCCAACCGGGCAATCTTACCGGTATCCCGCTGGTAAGAAGCGGCGATGAAATGAGCAAAGGCGATCACCGACCAGGTGGCAAACAGCGGCATGAGTGTTTTCCAGATAAGGAGCTGCTCGTAAGACACCCGTAAATTCATGAACAAGCTGGTCAGACTCATTCCCGCCGCAGCGATAAGGAAAAGTATAAATAATCTCTTCAGTGTAGCCCTCCTTGAATAGAGGACTAACGAAACCAGTATTATATAAATAATCAGACTGGCGAACTGAATAAAATTATGAATGGTCAATTGAAACATGAATAATTAAGTCCTTTTCCACACAAGAATGAATACCAAAGCGAACAGGGCGACGATACTTACGATGACAATCCACGAACTTGAGGGGTAGGAGCCGAGCGCCTGGTACCAGGGTACATTATCTTCGGAATTTTCCTTATTCACCTGAGAAGACGAAATTCCGTCAACCGGTGACGAAATCGTTGTATCCTGCCCGGAAGACTCGTTAGAAGTCAGTTCGGTAATACCTTTTACCAGACCATCAATGACATCGAGATGCAGTTTTAAAACCAGTCCTTCTTCCGACGTTACATTGGCGGTTCCGGACTTCACGAAGGTACGTTCACCTCCGGAAAATCCTTCGATGGTATAAGTGCCGCTGGTGCCGACATCACCAAACAATACGACCGAATATTCGCCCTCATCGGGCTCAGGCACCAGTATCATGCGGTTTAAATCATCGTGAGTAAATGTACGCGAACCTGAAATCTGGTTAATGACCGAGCCATCAGGAAGAACGCCGGTACTGGCCCCACCGGGGCTGGTAACTTGCCCAAATACCGAGGCATCAATGGTGAAAAGCAACTCATTTTCAGCGGGAGGAGCAGGTGAAGGGATAGCAGGAGGAGAGCCGCTGCAAACGGTCGTCTGCTGTCCTTCCGATACCAGTACAGCTTCATCCTCGGCGCTGACATTTACCAGTCCTTCGGCGGTCTGGACAAGTGTTGCTCCTGATTCGTCAACCTCGGTTGAGAAAAGGGTACCGTGGACGGTGATACTGGCCGAGGGCGTTTGAATCTGGAATGAATCATCATCCTCAGACCTTTTCGCTACCTGGCTCCAGGTCTTGCCGGAACGCTGCTTGAGAAGTACGCTGTTTGCCTGAGTCGAGTCACCGTTGCCGAGTCGGTCGATAATCAAATCGGTACCGGGCTGGATTGATGTCGTGGTGCCCTCGGAAAAGGTAAGCGAGGCATAGGAATTCTCGGCTGTTCTCACGCGGCTTCCCGGCTCCAGTGCCATACCGTCCTCAGCTTCTACCCACATAAAGGAGTCAGCGGGTAATACCGTGACGTCACCACTCAGTATATTCAGGGTGCATACCGGGGAAGTTTCTTCAAATCGGTCGTTTTTATAGAGAGCAAAGCCTACATCCAGAGCCAGGAATGCCAGTGCCGCGATAAGCACAAACGCTATAAAAATTCCGCCTAATCTCTTTCTCAATATCATTCGCCCTTATTTAGTAAGTGGTACCAATGTACAATAAATGTGGTAAACAAAACATAAATATTTCCTAACCCAATATAAAGATAATATGAAGCATTACGTTGGTAATAACAGAAAAGTAAGGTTAGAAGAGAGATTTTTACGTAAATAGCGGGGACTAATATTACCCCGACAGTTGCGTTATAATACATTATTATTCATAATGTATATGAATAATTTATGAAAACTACCAACGAGGTTCTAGCCGAGACCGGATTGACCCATCCCATGCTCAACCGTCTGAAAGACCTGGGTATTATCCCCAGGCCCAGGCTGAGGGGCCAGGGACGGCGCAAGGGAGTCGTCGGGGTATACGAGGACGATATCATCGAAATAATAGCGGGAGTGAAACGTCAACAGGAGTCCGGATTATCTCTTACCCAGATAGCCCGGAAACAACAACCGCCAGCAGAGTCAGCAGTAAAAACGGAGCCGCCGGTAAGGACGGGGCAACAGGGTAAAATAGTAGCCCCGGGAAATCCGCGTTTGATGAGTGAATACATCACCGCTACCCAGGGATTGTTTGACCAGGTAGCCAGAGAAAATCCCGGACAAGAACTGCATTCCATCCGCCTGGTAGCAGTGAAAGGCCAATACAAAAAATACCTGGTGCCGGTTGAGATTGAGGTAGTGCCCAAAGCCTGATAAAGCCAGGTTATTCTGGGCGCAACCGGGATAGCTCCTCCCGCAGTCCTTCGACCTCCTTGACCAGACGTTCGATATCTTTATTCTGCGACTCTCTTCCCTTGATGAGAAATGATGCCAGGTTGGCCGTGACACCGCTGAAGAAAGCAATACCTCCGAGCATCAGGATGATGGCAACGGCCCTTCCCACCAGAGTTACCGGCACCATATCACCGTAGCCGACGGTGGTGATGGTGACAAACGCCCACCACAGCGCATCGGCAAAGGAATGAATGGAGGCTCCTACGCCGCCTTCTACCGAAGCAACAACAGTGGCGGCTATCACCACCAGGCCGATGCCGTAGACAAGCAGGAAATCAACATTTACCAACCGCCGGAAACCCACCCAGGCACGGGAACCAAAGATGAAGATACGTAGAATGCGGAGAGGGCGGAAAAACGGCACCACGACCACCAGTACTTCCAGCCAGTGATGGCGGATATACTGGCGGCGGCGGGGTGCGATTGCCAGCTTGATCAGCAGGTCGATGGCAAACAGTGCCCAGATGAAGTAGTCCAGTATCAGGAAGGTGTTCTCTTCACCAGGTGACATATCCCAGACCAATGGCCCTATCAGCAGAGGTATCATCACAAAAGAGAGAATAAGCAAGGGCAGCTCGGTGATACGTTCTATGCGGTGAAGTAATTCTTCACGACGAGTGATATCCATTCCTCTTTTTCCCGTAAGTTTACCCATTTTCTTCTCTCCCTGTTCTTTGTTCACCGGCATTTTTACCGGATTTTTTTTGCCAGAGCTTAGTATTTAGGTACGAAGTAAGATAATCAGGTATATTCGAGGAAAGATAACCCTGTATCTTCTTACCTTCCACCACGAAGGGCTTGGCCCAGGTTATTTTGCGCTTACCCCAGGCAAACCAGCCGCTCGCCCAGAAGCGCCAGACCAGAACGAGGATGACGAAGCCAATAATACCGAGTACCATGAAATACCCCCACCGCCAAGTGAGTTCAGGCATGTATTCAAAGTTCATGCCGTAGATTCCCGCCAGCAGGGTCAGCGGGAGGAAAATGGTGGCGACAATGGACAAGACCCTCATGGTCTCGTTCTGCTTATTGGCCACCGAGGAAAGATAGGTGGCGAGGGCGTTATCAGCCCGATCGAGCAGGGTCTGGTTCAAATCCTCGATACGCACGACGTGGTCGAAAACATCCCGATAGAAAATCTGGGCTTCCTTTCTAATAATGGAAAACTCGCCGCGGCTGAGGCGGTTGAGCACATCGCGCTGCGGCGCCATAACACGATGGACTTTAAGCGTGGAACGTTTAAGTTTCATGATAGCATCGAGGACATTCTGCTGTGGGCGATGGATAACCTCCTCCTCTATTTCCTCGGCGAAATCGGTCATGCGGTCAACTGTAGGCATAACATTATCAATAATAGAATCGATTATGGCATGAGTGAGAAAATCGGAGCCGCGCCGCATCAAACGGTCGTTTTCTTCTATTTTCTGCTGAATGAAGTTGATGCTGTAGGAAGGATAATTATGATTGCTGATGACGAAGTTTTTACCGAGGAATAGACCTAACTCCGCCGTTTCAACTGTATCCGACTCGATTAGATGGTTGATGCCGTGCACGACGATGAAGAGGTAATCATCAAAATTATCAATTTTGGGCGGGTGAATATCACAGGAAATGCAGTCTTCGACGGCGAGATGGTGAAGATGGAGGTCCTGCTCGAGAAACCGTCCGTCCTCTTCGGTCGTATCCGCAACATCCACCCAGAGCAAGCCTTTTTTAGATTCGTAGGCTTCAATAATCTCCTCCCGGGCAAGGTTACGCTGCAGGTTACCATCTGGCGTAAGGTAATATGCTTTAACAGGCATAAGACACCTCCAGAAAGGCTATTTGGGTTAATTCTAGCACTTTGCCAGAGCCCAGTCACTTATACGGAAGCTGATTCGCTCAGGGTCCTGTACATGTGGGCATAGATTCCATCAATCCCCAGCAGTTCCTTATGGTTACCTTCTTCGACGATTCTACCCTGCTTGAGGACGATGATACGGTTAGCACCGGTTACGGTGGAAAGCCGGTGGGCGATAGTGAGTGTGGTACGCTCTTTGGAGATACGATGCAGCGCCCGCTGCATGATACGCTCGGTATGGGTATCGACGTTTGAGGTGGCCTCATCGAGTATCAGGATACGCGGGTCAGCCAGCACCGCCCTTGCCAGGCAGATAAGCTGACGCTGACCGGCGCTGAGATTATGACCGCGTTGTCCGACGGGTGTATCATAACCTTTTTTGAGTCGGTTGATGAAAGCATGCGCCCCTACCGTCTTAGCAACATCAATTACTTCATCGTCAGTGGCATCCGGTTTGCCATATTTTATATTTTCCCTGATGGTCCCCGAGAAGAGGATCGGGTCCTGTGGCACGATACCTATCTGCTCCCTTAACGACTGCTGGGTAACATCACGCACATCGTGACCATCAACGGTTACCGTACCCCTTTCAACCTCGTAAAAACGGGCGGCGAGATTAACCAGGCTGCTTTTACCGGAGCCGGTCTGCCCCACGATGGCTACCGTTTCGCCCGGTTTCACGGTGAGGTTAATATCATGAAGGATATCTTTATCATCTTCATAGCCGAAGTTGACATTATTAAAACTTACTTCACCCTTGATGGTCGGTAATTCAATTGCGTCGGGCCGGTCCACGATATCAGGTTCAACATCCAGCAACTCGAAAATGCGGGCTCCCGAAGCCATAGCCCTCTGTAGCTGGGTATACTGCATGGCCAGCATCATGATAGGCTCAAAGAAACGCTGCACGAAAAGCAGGAAACTCAGCAGGAATCCTGCCTGCATAACGCCGTCGATGACCTGGTAACCACCGACGATGATAACGATGCCGAAAGCGATACCGGTAAGGAGGTTCACCAGCGGCATCATCAGTCCTTCCAGCCTGACAGCGACCACATTGGCATCCAGGTGCGCCCGGTTAACCGAGTCGAATTGCGTGAGGTTTTCGTTCTCCCGGGAAAGGCTCTGGACAACCCTGACACCAGCCATATCCTCCTGGAGCTGAGAGTTTACCGTGGCAATAGCCCTCCTTACGTTGGTAAACGCCCTGCGGGCATATCTCTGCCAGATAATGATAGCTAACGCCAGTACCGGAGCGACACAAAGGGTAATAAGTGCCAGCTTCCAGTTAATGACGAGCATAACGATGGTAATACCCACCAGAGTAATCAGGCTCGTTAGAAGCTGGAAGATTCCCTGAGTAAGCAACTCCTGTATCTGGTATACGTCGTTCTGGACGCGAGACATGAGCTTACCGACCTGATGAGTATCAAAGAAGCTCATAGAAAGCCGGTGTAAATGCTCGAACATCTCGGTACGGATTTTATAGATGATGGTCTGACCGGCATAAGCGAGATACAGTGTTTCCAGATACTGTCCAATCCACTGCGCCAGTAGAATTGCCAGGTAAACGACGGCGATAATCGTTAATGCGTGGAAATCACCGCTGATCATATGGTTGATAGCGATTCCAGCCATCAGGGGCAAAGCCAGCACTGCCAGTGAATGGAAGATAATGCCGAGGAAGCCGATACCTATCCATCCCTTTACGGGGAAAAGATATTTAGGTAACCGGGCGACAACACGGTTATCATATACCTTGCCCAGTACCTCGTCGGAGTCAAACTGACCGCCGCCATGACGGTGGGCGAATCCGCCACCGCCGCCTCCGTGGAACATGGTTAGCTCTCCTCCTGACTTGATTCAGATTCCTGGTCAACCATAAGCTGTGTCTCGTAGGCCTCCCGGTACAGACCGTTTTTAGCCATCAGTTCATCGTGTTTACCGCTCTCGACAAGTTCGCCTTCGTGGAACATGAGAATAAGGTCAGCATTCTTAATAAGCGCCACGCGATGGGTAATAATAAAGGTAGTCCTGCCTTTGATAAGCTCGTTCAGCGCCTGACGGATAAGTTTTTCCGTCTCCGAGTCAACGCTGGCGGTGGAATCGTCCAGAATCAGCACGCTGGGATTTACCAGCAGGGTGCGAGCGATGGAAAGCCGTTGTTTTTCGCCGCCCGATAGAGTATCACCACGTTCTCCTACCCAGGTATTATAGCCTTGAGGGAGAGCCTGAACGAAGTCATGGAGCTGGGCAGCCTTGGACACCGCAATAATCTGGTCCATGTCGGCTCCCACCACGCCGTAGGCGATATTCTCCTCGATGGTGGAGGAAAACAGGAAAACGTCCTGCTGGGCGGTAACGACATTTTTACGCAGGGATGGCAGGGTAATATCACGGATATCGACGCTGTCCAGGGTTATTTTACCCTCGCTGACATCATAGAACCTCGCCAGAAGATTGGCGACGGTGCTTTTACCACTACCCGAGCCCCCCAGCAAAGCAACCAGCTGCCCGGGCTGTACGTCAAAGCTTACATCCGTTAAAGCGGGGCTTATTTTATCATAGCTGAAACTCACGTTCCGGAAAGATACCTGTCCCTTAGCTCTACCGATGTCAACCGCGTTGGGGCTTTGCACGACTTCCGATTCGGTATCCAGTATCTCCATAATCCGCTGTCCGGCGGAAACGGTGCGGGAGTAGAGATTGACCATCATACCGAGCTGGCGCACGGGCATCATGAGAAGGCCCAGATAAAGGATAAACTGCGTTATCTCACCGGGGGTCATGGTTCCGTTAATGACCTGAGAGCCACCGTACCACAGGATGAAAACTACGGGCAAACCCACAAGAAGCACCATGGTGGGCATATTAATAGACATGAGGCGAACAGCATCCATCTGCTCGTTATAGAGGGTTTCAGCCTGAGCGGTGAATTTCCTGGTCTCCTGTTTTTGCTGGGAAAATGCCTTGACCACGCTGACGCCCGCCAGGCTTTCCTCAAGAGTGGTACCCATGAAACCCAGCATTTCCTGCACCCTGAGCCAGATAGGACGGATACGCCGTCCGAAGTTCATCGCCAGCAGAGCAACGGGTACAGTGAAGGCTAAAATAATTAGTCCCATTTGCCAGTTAATCGACAGTATCATGTAAGTCACACCGAGGAACATGAGTATTACCTGGATTATTCCCAGCAAACCCATGGAAAAGAACATACGCGTGGCTTCAACATCGACGGTAGCCCGGGACATAAGCTGTCCGGTCTGGTTCTGGTCATGGAACTGGAAACTCAGGCGCTGCAACCGGTCATAGAGCGAATTCCTGATATTATAAGAAACCTTCTGAGAGACGACTTCGCTGAAATAGCGGTTGCCGTACATGGCAGCGCCCCTCAACAAACCGGAGGCGATTACCACCACCGCAGTGATAATGATGAAATGACGTTCGCCCGTGCCGAGGACGGTATCGATACCATCGCCGAGCATACGGGGTATGATAATACCGAATGCCGTGGCGAGAAGCTGGCATACGAGCGCCAGCGTCAGCATGGGCCAGTATCTCTGGACAAATTTAATCAGTCTTAGTATAATCTTCATTTCACGTTCATATAACCCCGGATGACCGGGTTAACACAAGCCGGATACAGGACTAAACGCCCCGCAATAAATCCAGCCTTACTTTTTAGAAATTTCCTCATAGGCGTGGGAAAGAACCTTGCGTATGTGACTCAGTTTCTTGGCGTTAGCGGTGCGTACGTTATGCTTTAACAAATGAGCAAGCTTTTCAAATTCGTGCATGGTCTCACTTATATTATCGATGTTCTCCGGGTTACACCAGTCTTTAATCTGGCCCCGCATCCTTTCCGCGAATTCCTTCTGTTCGTTGAGGAACTCACGACCTTCCCTGGTGATGGTATACATCTTCTTTCCTTCTTCCTCGCTGGAGGTAACATGACCCATTTCCTCCAGCATCTGCAGAGTGGGGTAAATACTGCCCGGACTCGGTACGTAGAAACTGTGAAAACGTTCCTGTAACGCCCTCATAATTTCATACCCGTAGCTCGGTTTATCCTTCAAGAAATGCAGTATAATATATTTAAAGTCGCCTCTTTGAAAAGGCCTGCCGTGTCTCGGTCTCATGAAATCAGGGTGCTTGTGATGCGGTGTATTGAACATGAATCCCTCTCCCTGACATATCAAATGAAATTTATAACGATATATCGGTTACTATAATTATACGCCTGCCGATATATCTTGTCAATGGTTCCCGGGTTGCCGGGTCCCCGGGTGACCACGCATATCTAAAAGCCCGAACAGGCTTCTCCCGGTGGGTCACCGATATTCAGAGTCGTGACAAATGCGTGATTGTGCTGATATAATAAAGGCGAAAGCGATAACGGACATGGAAGATGCCACAGTACAGCGGATAAAAGAAACCGGGAATAAGGTAAAGGAAAACGTCGAGAAGGTAATCGTGGGCAAAGGCGAGGTGGTGGAACTGGCGATTATCGCCCTACTCTGCGAGGGACATATCCTCTTCGAGGACGTGCCGGGGCTGGGCAAGACGGTGCTGGCCAAATCCCTTGCCAGGTCGCTGGGATGCACTTTCAGGCGTATTCAATGCACCCCGGACCTTTTGCCATCCGACATAACCGGCACGTACATTTATAATCAGAAGACGACGGATTTCGAGTTCCGGCCGGGCCCGATAATGTCGCAGGTGGTGCTGGCGGACGAGATCAACCGGGCAACACCCCGTACGCAGTCAGCCCTGCTGGAAGCGATGCAGGAACGTCAGGTCACCGCCGAGGGCGATACCAAACCGCTGCCGCGTCCCTTCCTAGTGATGGCCACGCAGAACCCCATCGAGCTTGAGGGCACTTTTCCCCTGCCCGAGGCCCAGCTTGACCGCTTTCTCATGAAAATCCAGATAGGTTACCCCTCCACCGAGGACGACCGCCTGATATTATCCCGCTTCAGGAACTCAGACCCGCTGGACGAACTGAAACCCGCCATTTCCGCCGATGAACTCATCCAGATGCAGAAAGACTGCCGCGAAGTGCATGTTGCTGAAGACGTCGAGGACTACATTGTCAGAATAATTCACGCCAGCCGCGAGCACGCTTCGATAGAACTCGGCGCCAGTCCGCGGGCAATGCTGGCGCTGTACAACGCCTCACAAGCCCTAGCCGCCCTGCGGGGCAGGTCGTTCGTAACGCCCGATGATATCAAGTATATGGTTACCCCGGTACTGATACACCGTATCATACCCAAGTCAGAGAGCCGCCTCCGTGGCTATAAAGCCGAACCGACCATCAAGGAGATAATCGACTCCGTATTCGTCCCGGTGGAAGAAGAAGCCATTCCCGGAGAAGGATAGGTAATGCGGGGCGAACTCTGGATAGTTATCGCCGTACTCGTCCTGATAACCAGCCTGATTTTAAACCAGGTCGCCCTCGTCCTGATTGCACTATTATTCATACTGACGGCAGGGATTTCACGCCTCTGGAACCGTTACTGCCTCAGTCGCGTCGAGTACCAGCGGCGCCTGAGCCACCACCAGGTCTTTTTCGGCGATGAAATCGTCTACGAGATAGAAGTAGCCAACCGCAAGCTCCTCCCGCTACCCTGGATAAGGATAGAGGACGAGATCCCCGAGAACGTTACCCTCCTCAAAGGGAAGTCAATTCCCATGCTGGAAGAACGCGCCCTCCTCACCAATATGTTCCCCATAAACTGGTACCACCGGGTCAAGCGGCGTTTTCCCATACGCTGCCAGCAGAGGGGATGTTTTCTTTTCGGGCCGACACGCATACGCTCCGGTGACCTGTTCGGTTTCTTTAATAAAGAGCTTAGCATTAATAAGATAGATTATCTCTTCGTATATCCAAGGTTATTACCGCTGGACAGACTGGGCATACCTTCCAAGCAACTTTTCGGGGACATACGACTGAAACAACATCTGTTCGAGGACCCGGTACTCACCGCCGGAGTCAGGGACTACCGTTCCGGGGACAGCCTGAAACGGATACATTGGAAGAGCACGGCACGCCTCGGCAGGATACAGACACGCGTGTTCGAACCAACGACGACGGTAGACCTGAGCATTTTCCTGGACGTGCGTACCACGGATATTCCTTTCTGGGGAAGCGTCGTGCAGCTTCAGGAGGTGGGGATTATGGCAGCGGCGGCGATATCACAGCATGCGCTTGACTCCGGTTTCCGCGTGGGCCTTTACGCCAACCAGATAACGCGCTTCTCCGAGGGCATGGTCCGAGTACCTCACAGTCGGCACCCCGAGCAGTTAACGAGAATACTGGAAGCCCTAGCACAGCTTCACCAAGTAGAGGCCACCAGTATCTCTAAATTCATCAGGCAGGAAGTGCGGAACCTTCCCTGGGGCAGCACGCTGGTGGTAATTACGGCACAGGCTAACGAAGAGGTAATTGCCACGTTATTAGATTTAAGGAGGGTCGGGCGCAGCGTGGCACTCATCAAGATAGGAGATAAAGCTCAGAAAGCCGATACGAGCAGGCTGCCGGTTTATCAAATCAATGATGACGTAGCCTGGGACGTATTGAAAGAAATAAACATGGTGGAGAAGTAGGGAAACCTGTATCTAGCATGATTAACAGATTGAAAAAACTAAATTTGCTCAACAACGGTTTTTACCCGCTGTCGGTCATCCTCATGGAATCGTTCTGGGTATTCCCCTGGCTCCTCTGGGTAAGTACGTGGCAGATGTTTTCCGGGCAGGGACTGGCGGTCAGCCTGGGCTCGCTGATTATCGTGCTGACAATATCCCTGGTCGTCACCAGAATAGTCACCAGGCAGAACTGGCCCCTGTGGCTGATAAGAAGCGTAGTTATCGGCTGCGGAGTGATTACCATCTTTATCGTTCTCTGGATTGAACATCCCTCCGGCGGGGAATTCGCGGGCGGCTGGTTCGGCTACTTCGGCGAATCACTGGCGAATACCTTCAGTGACCCGCACTCGCTGATAATCGCCCTGCCCGTACTCATATACCTGTGGTGGCGCGGTATCGTTCTGGGAAGGACGACTTCATACTTCAGGGATATCTACACCTCATTCATCGTCGGCATGGTATTTCTCATTGTCCTGATAATATTATGGCAGATTACCCGGGGTGATAACGCCGAGGAACCGGGAGCCGAAATCGCACTTTATGTTATTGCATTTTTCTTCTTCGGCCTTATCTCCATAGCCATCTGCCACCTTTCGCGGATGCACCAGTCGATGCCGCGCGAGGAGGCAGCCCTGACCTCGGTATGGCGCTGGGTGCCGATGACGCTGGGGGTAGTCGGCGGACTAATCGCAGTAGGATTCGCGGTCGCCACGGTATTTTCCAACGACGTTTTCAATATCATCGAACGGGGCGCCAAATACATCGGCGATGGACTGGCAAAAGTCATAGAGTTCCTGGCGGTCCCGCTGGACTGGTTAATCAATGCCATCATCGCCGTTATCCGGTGGTTCATCAGCCTCCTTAAAACGGATACAGAGCTCCCGTCTGAAAATGCCAGCGGGGGATCTCCTTTTCCTGAAACCACCGGCAGCGGAATCACACTACCACCGGAAGCGGTAACGGCCATAAAATGGGTGGTAGCGATAATCATTATAGGCTTGGTGGTCTTTTTGCTATCAAAAGCCATCTCCCGCTATTTCGGCCGCAAGGATAAGGACGATATCGAAGAAATACACGAATCACTCTGGAATATGAAAGATATACGCGATGATTTCCGCCTGTTTTTCAAATCCCTGAGTCAGAGATTCAGAAGAAAACCGAAACCGGCCCTGGCTTGGTATCCTTTCAGCGATAATCCAGAAGGCAGACTCGATATCCGCGATATATACCGCTATTTACTGTGGGAAGGGAAACGTTCCGGGGTGCCGCGGCTTAAACGGGAAACGGTGACCGAGTACGCCGAACGCTTACACAGGCACATGCCCGAAGGTGCCGGGTCGATAGACCAGATTACCAATATGTACTCCGACGTACGCTACGGCGATATACAGGCACCCGAAGAGCGCGTGGATAACGCCAACACCCTCTGGCAAAAAGTGCGTAATTTACTCCGTGGACTCCGGGGGAACAAGTAAAACCGGGGCTAAAACGGCGAAAGCCTGTTGTTCAGCTTCGGGTATTTATTTCTTGTAATAGCCGTATTCCCGCACGGCAGCCATCATCGCCTGTAGATTTTCCAGCTTGGGATTATCCGATACGGAACCGGCGGACAGGATAAAGCCTCCGCCCTTACCGACGGTCTCTATCAGGTGGCGGCAATACTCTTTGACTTCTTCGGGCTTACCGGTGACAATCATGGACGACGGCACATTGCCCTGAAGGCAGCATTTCTTACCCAGAATTTCCTTGGCGCGAACCATATCCGTCCGGTCAAAATACCAGGTGACGGCGCCCTTGGGGAAGTGGTCTATATACTCAAGGCGGGTATTATAGCTGCCTTCGGCAAAGAGGGTCTGGATAAGGCCTTCTTCAATGAGGGCGTCCATGACCTTCTTCAGGGACGGAAAATAAAAGGTATCGAATGCTTTCTGGGACATCCAGCCATCGGCGCCCTTATGAAGGGGATACATTACCGTAGTCATATTATTGATGAAGGGAGAATTGAGGACGGTACTGATAGTAAGGTCAGCCACTTTATCGAGGGCTTCAAGCAGCTTGTCAGGCCGGCGGAACATGTCCTGCATAATATTGGTGGTGCCCCTGAGGGTATCACCGATGGTATCGAACGGGGCTTTGGCAAAGGCACCTCCCAGGAATGCTCCTGCCCCGACTCCACTACCCGACCTCATCATTATTATCTGCATTGCTTTCTGATACTCTTTGCCGGCATCGATCAGTTTCTGGAGCATCTCCTGCACCTGAGGCATGGCCAGCGGCATGAACTGCATAACATGTACGTTTTCCGTGATATTGGTAAACGGCTGGAACAGCTTCATCGGCTCGAAGACACCAAAGGCGCGCGGCATATATTTTCTTATCCAGAAATCGGAGGGGTCGCGGATAAGGTCGTCGTACTCATCTGCGGTCATGTATTCGCCTTCCTTAAACTGCCAGGTAGTGCCGTCCTTGGCAATACCGTGTCCCGGCCAGGCATAAAGCTTGTAATCGAGCAGGTCCAGAACCTGTCCCGGAATGAAAAAGGAATAAGCGGTATATTCCAGCTCTTCCCCGTATTTTTCATTAAATGCGCTGGTGGCCTCAAGAGCTTTCTCCGGTTCGTACATCGCGGTGTAGGCATCGATACCGGCCATCCTGAGCGGCAGGTTTCCCACCGGCAGGTTTACCGGGACCCGGTCAGGCTCCCTGAGGTTATAAACATCCACCATCCGCTGCATCCTTACCTTATAGGCCTTTTCCGCTTCACGGGTCGGGAAACTCATTCCCTGGGCACCGGCCATTCTTTGCAGTCTCTTTTGCCGTTTTTGCTCCGGGGTCAGCTTCGCCCAGTCTTCGGGCTGATTTGATTGTAATGTCATACTTCTCCCATCTATTTAAGTAATTACTAATCAACAATTGAGTATTCCACCGTGTTTCCCACGGTAAAACACAAAACGGGCGTTTTGATATCTTTGAATTCCAGAGGACAGTGGAAGAGTCCCCTAGGAATATAAACGAGGCTGCTCCGGGTCAGATTATGTTTCTCATCACCGAGTATTATCGAGACCTCACCGCCAAGCTGGCGGGGATGCTGCCTATCGGAGCCGATGATACCGATCATCTCATCCCAATCGTGAGCGTGCCCGTCAGGCGCCATCGTCGTGGTGCCACTCCAGATCCAGACAAATTCGACGTAAAAAGCGCCCTTAGACATATCATCGTCAAGGGAAACGACCCGGGTTGTCTCGGCGGTAGGCGGGCCCTTTCGGGGAGGGAAATTCTTGGGTTTCACCCCGGTAATGATGTACCGGCCGTATTTTGTCCCCGAGGCATCGGGGGTTTCAGGCGGCACGAATATTGTCTTCAGCGGGACGGGATTGCCCTGAGAATCCGTGTCCTGCGCTTTCCTGCCATACCTACTGACCGGCGCCAGGGTAAAGAAAAAAACCGGCCGGTTGACCTCCCGGAACGTCAGGGGACAGTGATTCATCCCCGCCGGTACGTGCACCAGGCAGCTTTTAGTAAGGTAATGGGTTTCATCACCCAGAATTATCTCCATCCTGGCATCCAGTTCGCCGGGATTTTCTTTACCGGTACTGATAAACCCGATTACCTCATCGAATTCGTGGACATGAGGCTGTTCGGTGGTACCCCAGGTCGTTGCTCCTTCCCACAACCAGATGCATTCCATGTACAGTGACGCTCCGGGTACCATGCTATCATCCATCCAGAGAAGGCGGTAGGCCTCGACGGTGCTCTCTACCGGATGCTTTCTGGTAAATTCCTCCAGCATCTTGATTTGTTCCTGGGTATATTCCTTGGTCTTGGTAACGATATTCGCGCTATACTTAAGCCCCGTCATTTCTTTCCCTGTGGGTGGTAATTCGGGTAACTTTTTCAGTAAAACTTATCCAGTATAGCATTTAGTAAAAATAAAGTCAGCCTAAACTAATCAGGCTAATTGATGAATCAGTAAGGCTGCATAATCTACATATTTGTATTACTAAGGTTCACCCCTGTATTATATCTGTATCAATGAAGGGAGAGAGCGTTAATGGCAGCGACAAAATACGGGAAACACGTAAAAACTCTTAAATTTAAGGAATACGAACAGGGCGGACTGAGACAGGAATGCATCATGGACGGTAAATACCTGGGGATAGACGCCCACATAAAATACGGGGTCTTCTGGACAGGTGGGAAAATCGGGAAAAACCCCGATAAACCCCACGTGCATGACTTCGACCAGGTGATGCTGTTCGCGGGCTCGGACATGGACGATATCGGTGAATTGGGGGCGGAAGTCGAGCTTTGCCTGGGCGAAAGCCTGGAAACGCATATGATTACCACCACCACGGCGGTGGCTATCCCCAGGGGCATGCCCCACTTTCCGGCAACCGTGAACTTCCTGTACAGGAGATTTTTCTACTACGAGATATCCATCGCTCCGGTCTACAGGGAGACGGTGTACAAGACCAATAAAAAGCCCGGCCCGGTGGTGGGCTGGCGCGCCGATACCAGGAAATACCTTATGCCGCTGTCTTTCTCGAGGAAGGGCGCCTGGCACTACGGCCCGCTGAACCGGGACGACGGCGGTGGCTATATATCCTTCGTCGTTACCAAGGAGAGGGCGGGCTTCGACTTCGTGATGCTCTACGAAAGCATGAAGAAAGCACCTTACAGAATCGGACCGGACCCCGATAATCCGCACACCCACCCCACCACGCAGGTGATGTGCTTCCTGGGGACAGATCCCAACGATCCCACCGATTTAGGGGCGGAATTCGATATATGCCTGGGCAAGGAACAGGAAAGACACGTATTCAATAAATCGACCGCCGTCGTGACCCCGCCTTTCCTGGCGCACTGGCCCGGTGGGCTGCTCAAGCTGAAAAAACCGATAATTATGGCGGATATTCACCCGTTCGGCAACGATGCCTAGGGCTTACATCAATTAGCGGTGTTTATGCCAAGGATATCACTCAGCTGAGATAGGGTATATTTACCGGGCGGTTCGTGGTTAACCGCCATCTCACGGGTGATTTCAATGAGCTTCCGGTTAAGCGGCGCTTCCATGCCGAGTCGCTCTGCTAACCGCACTATCTCACCGTTGAGAAAATCGGTCTCGACGCTCCCCTGACGGCGTGTTAGGCTCTGCCAGGTCGAGCTCTGCGCCTCGGTGTTAAGCTGGCCGCGCAGCGGTGCGGTGATTTCCGGCCAGTCCTCAGCAATCTGCTCTTGGGAAATCCATTTAATCCCGGCTTTTTCCACCACCTTCGCAGCTTCTTCAAGAACAGCGTGGAAAACGGGCATCATATCCTGCCAGCTACCGCTGGTAATAGCGCCGACAGCATTACCGACATTAGCCATGAGTTTGCCCCACTTGTAGGGCATAACATCATCTGAAGTCTTGACAAAATAGCCGGCTGTCCGCAATGAATCGGCAGCAGTTTCAGCAAGCTCATCGGTCCCCCGCGGGTACTTCCCGATGATATACCATCCCGGTGGATCGCGGCGGGCGATAACCTCACCATCGGTCAGGTATACCGCACCGACCCGCACCATAACGCCGTAGACACCGGTGAAATATTCAGCCGCAATCTCCTCGTTGCGTACCCCGTTCTGAAAGCAAAAGACGGGAATGTCAGCGATAACCTTTTTCAAGTCCTGCAGGGCTGCTTCCGTATCCTGCCCCTTCATGCAGAGGAAAACCAGGTCATCCGGTCGAAGGTCGATTTGCCCGGGGGAAGTGACGGCGGGAATCTTTAAGACATGGGTGCTGGTCGGCGTGATAAGGCGGAGCCCGTTCTTATTAACAGCATTTACATGGCCGGGCCGCCCGATGAGGATTACCTGGTGTCCGGTGCGGAACAGGTGCCCCCCCATGATACTGCCGATACCGCCTGCCCCGTAGATAATATAACGCATGTTACCCTGTTTATTCTATAATGTCATTCCACAGAGACTTATTAACGGATGCTTTCGAGGGCCTGCTTTCTTCCCGACCTCTTTCTGGCTATCAGGGTAAAGGCGCGGGGAACATCAGCCATAAGCGACTTCGACTGCTCGGCGGCATCAGTGTAAAACCGTATTAAAATATCTTCCACCGTCACGGCCTGACTGACCGCACCGGAGACATCGTTGGCAGGCTGAGTATCAATCTTGTATTTATCCGGGTCAATAGAAAAGGCAAAGCACCCCTCGATAGCATCGGTAATGACACCGTAATAGGCAGTCTCGAACTGCTTGATGAATTTACGGTTTTCTTTAGCGAAGTCGAGAAAGGTTTGCTCTCCCCGTGGATATTGCTTGGCAAGACCTTCGTAGAACCGAGCGCTATTTTCCTCGAGTTCGCGGGCGAAACTGATAACCGAAGAGGCTGTATTGAGTTCCATTAAAACCACCTTTGAATAACGACTTTGCTTTCCGTGAAGAAGCGAACCGCTTCCTTGCCCTGTGTATGCAGTACCCCGTAGAACGAATCCTTCATTCCACTGAAGGGGAAGAATGCCATCGGCGCGACGATGCCGATATTGATGCCGACATTGCCGCTGACAATATTATACTGAAACTCCCGGGCGGCTTTACCGCTCGAGGTAAAGATGGAGTGACCGTTGCCGAATGCATTGGCGTTACTGATTTCTATGGCCTCTTCCAGGGTTTTCACACGCATAATACTCATCACCGGACCGAAAATTTCCTCGGAACCTACTTTAGAGTCGGGGCGGACACCATCAAAAATAGTCGGTCCCAAAAAGCAGGTGTCCGGATAATCGCCAACGATATTCACTTTCCGGCCGTCCAGTAGCAATTTAGCGCCTTCTTTAATGCCGGTCTCGATATAACTCAAGACTCTTTCCTTTTTGGATTTATCACGCAGCGGCCCCATCTGCACCGATTCGTCAAGTCCGTAACCAATCTTGATATTGGAGGTGCGTTCGATAACTTTTTCCACGAAATCACGATAGAACGCGTCGTCATCACCGACGATGACGGCATTGGCGGCTGACAAGCAGCGCTGTCCGGTATTGCCGAAAAACGAGGTCATCATCGCCGCGATGGTCCTTTCGACGTCGCAATCGGGCATAATGGTCATAAAGTTTTTAGCGCCGCACTGGGCGATAACCCTCTTGCCCGTCGCCCCGCACCTCTTGTAAATGACATCCCTGCCCGTAGGCGTCGAGCCGACGAAGGTGATGCCGACGATGCCGGGATGGTCAAGCATGCCATTGACCACGGTCCTGCCGCCGTTAACCACGTTCCAGACGCCAGGGGGAAATCCGGCCTCTTCAGCGAGCTCGGCGAGTCTCGTCTGGCTGAGGGGAACCTCGCTGGAGGGCTTGATAACGATACAGTTTCCGGTAGCCAGGGCGTAAGGAGCCGACCATAACGGTATCATCCAGGGGAAATTAAAGGGGCCGATGATGCCGAAAACTCCCAGGGGGGTGGGGATAACATATTCATCGATGCCGTGGGCGATATCCTCCGAAACATACCCCTGCATCAGTGTAGGCATGCCGCAGCCAACCTCGACGTTTTCTATGCCGCGCCGGGTCTCTCCCCGCGATTCATCGATGCACTTGCCATGCTCCTGGGTCTGGATACGGCTGACCTCCTCAAAATTTTCTTCAAGGAGGTCTTTTAACCGGAAGAGAATCCGGGACCTTGCCAGCGGTGTCGTCCTGCGCCAGTCTGGCCAGGCTTCCTGGGCTGCGGCTACGGCGGCGTCTATCTCTTCTTTCGTAGAGATGGGCACCCGGCCGATGGTCTTACAGTTGGCGGGATTGACCACATCGACGATTTCACCTTTAGATTCTACCCACTCTCCGTTAATAAAGTTCTTTACCTCTTTAATCTCTTTTATGGGTTCTTCCAGAACTGCCATCATTTACTCCTTTAGTCCCTTATTAGTCGGTGGAAAATCCGAATATTATCCAAGACGAGAATCGATTCGCACACAGGTCAAGTAAGCACGTTCCAGACCACAGGGCACGAAGATTTCGTTTTTATACTGATAAAATAGTAATCAAGGGAATAGTTCATATTGTTTAATAGCTACCTTAAACAATATAGCGTAACCCATACTCTAAGTCAATTTTTAAGTGTTTTCTAAAATAATCCGATTGCATTATAATTGGAGTTATATCAATCAGGTAAAGGAGTCTGTTATGACGGTTGAGGAACTGGAAGCCAAGGTGAAAGTATTGGAGGAGAAAGTTAGGAACCTGGAAGATATCGAGAAAATAAAGAAATTGCAGAGGGCGTACGGTTTTTACCTGGAACACTGGATGGCTGAGGATATCATCGACCTTTTCGCCGAGGGATCGGAAACCTCGCTCCTGGTGGCCGCCGGACACTACGTGGGCAAGGAGGGTATCCGTGACTTCTTTCACCACGGGAGAAAAGGAATCGAATCACCCTACTCGCCGAATCCGGAATTCCTGCACCAGGTAATGCAGCTTTCCGGCGTGGTGCACGTAAATCCGGACGGACTTACCGCCCAAGGAAGGTGGTATGGATTCGGGGCCAATGCTTTCCCCGCCGAAGGCGGCAAGGTCAACCCGGGATGGATGAACGGCGTTTACGAAGTGGACTACGTCAAACAGGACGGCATCTGGAAGCTTTTTAAAGTGCACTGGTGCATGACTATTCACTGCCCTTACACGATAGGCTGGGTGGAACCGGAAAGGCGTTCCGACGCCGTCATCAACCGCCCGTATCAGCGCAATCCCGAGCTGAAAGCCGACGGCGCCCCGGAGGAAACCCAGTATCCGTCCGGATTTATCTGTCCCTTCCACTTTGCCAACCCGGTCAGCGGCCGGAAAACCATTTAGTAAAACAACGGAAAGGATTATTTAAATGGCAGCATCGAGATACGAAAAATACGTCGTGAGAAAACCGGCGGTCTTCGGTGCCGGTTTCCAGCAGGAAGTGCCGGATAAAATCGATATGAAGGGTAAAGTCGATACGGGACCGCTTATTTGGGTCTCCCGGAAACTGATTGACGCCTCCGCCGTGGGCGTGGAGTCGGGTGTTATCAAAGGAGATATCGTCGTGGGGGCTGGCAGTGAGGGTAAGCTGGGCCCGCATTATCATGAAGACTTCGATGAGCTGTTTCTCTTCCTGGGGACCAACTTCGAGGATATACACGACCTGGGAGCTGAGGCCGAGTTCTGGCTGGGTGAGGGCGACGGGATGGAGAAAGTGGAAATAAATACATCGGCCTGCGTGTACGTCCCGGCGAAACTGGCGCATTTCCCCATCGTCTGGAAGAACATTAAAAGACCCTGCATGTTCTTTGTGGTCGTCTGCACGGCATTCGACCCCACCAATTACAGACAGATACCCGTATCAAACGAGGGCAGACCGCAGTAAATTTCTCAAAGGAGAATTGAAAAATGGCTGAAAAAGACTACAGCAAATATATCATCAGGGAACCCCTGGCTTTCAATATCTTCCCGCCGTACAAACCGAGAATGCTGTTCGATAGCGCCAATCATTTCCCGGAGATGGGTTTCGGCATCAGGTATACCTATCTGATTTCACCCATCGAGATGGAACGTCCCCACGCCCATGACTTCGACCAGTTTTTCTGCTTCATGGGAACGCCGGAAGACATGCAGGTCTTCGACGGCGAGGTCGAGCTCTACCTGGGCGAGGAAGAGACGAAAAACATCATAGATTGCACCACGGTGGTATACATACCCAAGGGAATGATTCACTGTCCCATCATCTGGAAGAGGGTGAGTCAGCCCATGATGTTTATCAATATCGTGCTATCTTCGCAGTACACCCGGACTGTGGCGCACGAGGGCTTTCACAATACCTTGGAACTCGATGCTAAAGAGGTATCTATAAAGGAAGCCGGAAATATCCTAGGCGTGGCAATACCGGAGCCAGCTTACCTTCCCGACGGTTATAAGGTCCAGGAAATTTACCTGCAGGATAACCGGCTGCGACTTCTCATCTCCGACGAGCATCTGATGAAGAGGAAAATAACCATCGGTGATGCAACGGGTGCGCGCCAGAGGTATGCTTTCGAGTCCAAGATGGAGATAAGCTACCGGTGGCTCCCGGAGGGAAAGCCGGAAGGACTGAAGGAAGCGGGCGTGCCGGTAACCATCGGCAAGGGACAGGGAATCCGTGCCGACCGGGAAATCAACGCCGAGCTTATCTGGCTGCTCCCGCAGCAGACCACTCCCGAAAGAAAGGGACAATTCGAGATAGTCATTTACGCGAGTAAATCCATGACTCAGGACGAACTCGTGAAAACAGCCGAATCCATCGTCAGTTGATGGCACTAACTGATACGGAGTAAAATCAGATACACCTGCGTATTATCGTGTAATCACGGGTAAATCCTCAGCTTACAGGAGGCAATCTTGGACCTCGGCCTTGAAAACAAGGTAGCACTGGTAACGGGAGCCGGCAGCCATACGGGCTTCGGTAAAGGGATAGCGTTGACCCTGGCCCGGGAAGGCTGCGATGTTATCGTTATCGATAAGGACGGTGAAGGCGCCGAAAAGACGGCGGAGGAGGTCAAAACGACCGGCCGCAAGGCCCTGGCTTTCAGAGCAGACGTGACCAGAAACGATGAAGTCAATCAAGCCGTCAAGGCAGCATTAGCGGAATTCGGCGGGATAGATATTCTGGTAAATAATGCCGGGGCATCAACGCCGCCAAAAGCATTTGTAGAGAAGACGGAGGAGGAATGGAAGTCGGATATCGACATCAACCTGAGGTCAGTGCTGATATGCACCAGAGCCGTCTTGCCCCAGATGCTGGCAAGAAAGCGGGGCTGGATTATCAACATATCGTCGGGAGTGGGTACGATGGGCCTGGCTAACTCCAGCATCTACAGCGCCGCCAAGGCAGGCGTGATGGCGTTCACCATGGCCCTCGCCAAGGAGGTAATCGGGCAGGGCGTGAACGTTAACAGCGTCAGCCCCGGCTTGGGCGATACCGGTTTCCTGCGTTCGAGCAACGTCCTCAAGACCGCCGAGACTCCGCCCGAATTCATCAAGCACGTTAACGCCGATATCCCGGTAGGCCGGATGACGACGCCGCAGGATATCGGTAACATGGTGGCTTTCCTCGCCTCGGAGGTCTCCAGCGATATCGTCGGGCAGATATTCGATGTCGACGGCGGCAAGATAATCAAGTTTTAATAATAATATATATTGTCATTCCCGGGTTCGACCCGGGAATCCAAACTCACCCTCCACTGGATTCCTACTTTCGCGGGAATGGCAGAAAATATTAAAAGGAATTCAGCCTATAAGCAAACAGGACAAAATGGTTAATCATCACGTTCAAAGGATGGTAAAAAAACAAAAGGCGAAAAAACCATCATGCAGGAGGAAACACATGGAACTTGGTCTGAAAGGTAAAGTAGCCCTGGTAACCGGGGCGGGCAGCCAGATAGGCTTCGGGAAAGCCATCGCCCTGGCACTGGCGCAGGAAGGCTGCGATGTGATCGTCAACGATATCGACATCGATGGCGCCAGGCAAACAGCCGCCGCGGTAGAAAAGCTGGGACGCAAATCGATGGCTATCAAAGCCGACGTTACCAGAGGCTCTGAATGGGACAGCATGGTGAAAGAGGTTATGGCGAAATTCAGCAGGATTGATATCCTGGTCAATAACGCCGGAGGCTGCACCCCGCCCAAGCCCTTCCTGGAGATGTCCGACAAAGACTGGGACTTCGATATCGATGTCAACCTCCGGAGCACCCGTAACGGGACGAAAACGGTGCTTCCCATCATGATCAAGCAAAAGAGCGGAAAAATCGTCAATATTACCTCGGGCGCGGGTATCCACGGCGGCATGTTTACCTCCGGTTACGCCGCGGCCAAAGCGGGGATAATCGGATTCAGCATGGGCGTCGCCAAGGAAGCGGCACCCCATGGTATCAATATCAACTGCGTTTCACCGGGAGTCGCCGATACCGGATTTGCCAGGAACGCACCCCCCGGCCTGCTCGAAAATTTCCCCAAGACGGTGCCCATCGGCAGGCTGACGACGACGCAGGATATCGCCAACGCGGTGGTATTCCTGGCATCGGATGCCTCCTGCGATATCGTCGGGCAGGTACTGGTGGTATCCGGAGGGGTTAGTCCCTAGATGATTAATTATTTCAATGATAGGAGGTTAAGTCAATGACAAAATGGCATGATTTTCTGGAAAAGGACGGTAAGGCACCCCCCTGGCCCTACCCGATACGCTACGACCAGGAGCGGGAAATTGAGACCGATGTCCTGGTTATCGGAGGGGGTATCGCCGGGTGCTGGGCAGCCATCAGTGCCGCCAGAAACGGCGTCAGAGTGGCGCTGGTGGAAAAGGGAGACACTATAAGGAGTGGCGCCGGGGGTCCGGGCTGCGACCACTGGTGCAATGCCCCCGCAAACCCATTATCCAATGTGGACCCTGATGAATGGGCACAGCACATGACTGACATCATGTACCCTAATGGCATCGGCACCCAGATTCAGTGCCGTGAAAATTACGATACTCTTCTTGAACTGGAGCAGATAGGTGGTAAAATCAGGGACACCGACGACGAATATAAAGGTGCCATTGGCAGGGATGATAAGTCCAAGTTCATGATATCCCCGCGTTATACGCGAGTACACAGCTACATTCCGGGAACAATAAAACCAAAAACCTTTAAAAGTAATCCGGACCAAAAACTCAACAACGTGGTTATCCGTGTATGGGGCACGACATTCAAACCCGCCCTGAAGAAGGAATGCAAGCGATTGGGCGTTCAGATTTTCGACCGCGTGATGGTAACCGGCCTGCTGACCGAGGGAGGCGTCCAGGGAGCCAGGGTAATTGGCGCCACGGGCTTCAGCAATCGCACCGGCGAATTCATGGTGTTCAAGTCCAAAGCCGCGGTGTTGTCTACTGCCGGCAATTATTCCCTGTATATGCTGAATACCGAGCTTTCCGGTTACAACACCTTCCGTTCCCGCAACATGACCGGTGACGGCGTGGCCATGGCTTGGAGAGCCGGCGCCGAGCTTACCCTGATGGAGCGGACCAATCCCCTCATGCTGGGGACCGGCTTCAAGCATACCTGGTACGGTGGTGCCGGCGATGCCAGCTACGAAAACGTCCCGCTTGTCGATGCCAACGGCAAGAAGCTACCCTGGCCGACGCAGGGGTGGGCGGACGCCGGTGCCATGAGGCCCACGCCGGACGTTATGGAAAAGATAATCAAAGGTGTGCAGACAGGGGAATACGCCCTGCCCTTCTACGGCGATTTTCCCGGCATGCCGGATATCGAGCGTAAGGTCACCTGGAACCTGATGCTGGGAGAAGAGTCCACCACAAAAAATATCACCCATTCCTATGAAGAAGCCGGTTTTAACCCCGATAAACACCTGCTCCAGAATTACAACTTCATCGAAGGGAACAGCCTGCCCCAGTGGCGGAACGCAACTGGCGGCGGTCCGGTCATCGACTGGGATTTAAAGACTACGCTGGACGGGCTGTACGTCGCCGGGGAACAGACATTCTCCTACGGCGACCACAGCTACGCAGCGGCTACGGGCAGGTACGCGGGCAGGAAAGCCGCTGCCTATTCGCAGCAGATAAACGTAGGTAAGATGTCTCAAGAACAGGTTACCCTTGAAAAAGCCCGCATCTACGCCCCCATCAAGCGCACGGACGGCGTCGACTGGAAAGAACTGCAAGCTGGAATCGCCAGGACAATGCAGTACTTTTGCAGTGAATACAAGACCGAACGGCTGCTCAAAATGGGGCTGGATTCACTGAAGGACATCGAGGAAAGGCACGTCCCCGCGCTGTACGCCCTCGACCCGCATAAGTTGATGCGCAGTATCGAAGACCTAAGTATTTTGACTCACGGTCAAATCGTCCTCCATGCCTCATTGGCACGCCGGGCAAGCAGCCAGATACTCAATTTCTTCAGAATCGATTACCCCGAGGTCGACCCGCCGGATTGGAACAAGTTTGTTACCGTTAAGCTGGAGAAGAACAAGGTCAAGACCGGAGAACTACCCCTAAACTACTGGGGCGATATGAAAGCCAATTACGAGGCACACAACAAGGACTACGAAGGCGTTTATAAAGTTAAATAAGGAGGCTGTCATGGCTCAAAATAAAGTATATGCTGTACCCAATATCATATCACCGAATACTCCGGTAATCTTTAATCCGGATATCTGCGACGGTTGCAACACCTGCGTGGAAGTCTGCCAAGTAGATGTCTTTATACCCAACCCGGAAGAGGGTAAACCACCGATAATTCTCCATCCCGACGAATGCTGGTACGGCGGCTGCTGTGTCAATCACTGTCCCCGTCCCGGTGCCATAAGCTTCAACTGGCCCGTGCAACAGCGGGCATATTGGAAAGATAAAGCCACCGGCAATGTCTTCAGAGCCTGAATACGGCCAAGCAGTGAGCGACAAGGAGAAATAACATGAGCCAGAAAACGCTGGAAGCCAAGCTCGATGCGTTGGAAACCCAGGTTAAAAAGCTGCAGCAGGAGGTAAAGGAAAAAGACAAGCAGATAAAGCTTCTTAATGACATCGAGGCTATCAAGCGGCTGCAATGCGCCTACGGCTATTACCTGGAACCCTGGATGAGTCAGGAAATAGTCGACCTTTTTCCAGGCGCGACGATATATCAGCCACCTTTGTCGAAGGCACTTATAAGGGACAGAAAGGCATCCGCCGCTACTTCAGGCCGGGGAGAAAGACCCCTCCCGAGTTCCTCCACCAGGTGATGCAGGTCTCTCCGGTTATCACCGTCGCCCCGGACAACCTTTCGGCCAGGGGACGCTGGTACGGTTACGGCACCTTTTGCGCCCGTCCTGTCAATGATAACATCGACCCGGTATACATGAGCGTTATCTACGAGATGAAATACGTCAAGGAAGACGGCGTCTGGAAGATATTTAAGCTGGCTTGACAGATGCACTATACCTACGCCCCACCCAAGTACCCGCCAGCACCGCCCGCCAGCACCGCCGCAGATGACGCCGAAGACAGACCCAGATTGAGCCCGGACGAGTTCGCCGAGTACGACATCCAGTATCCTTCCGGTTACATCTACCCATTCCACTTCAAGCATCCCGTCACCGGCAAGATAACTTCCGAGGCGGAACACAACACCGGGCTGAAGCTCAAGCCGAACCGCTTCAGATCGAAGGAATAATACCCGGATATTAACGGGGAGGACGACTGCTCAGGAAAGCAACCTCCCCGTTTTTTCAGGCCAATTCGTCCTTGATGACGTGTTCCTCAACAATCCACAGTCCGGCACCGGGCCGCATTTCGGCAAACTTGGCCCCGTCTTCCATCAAAACTTTACCTTCCTCCGAGCGGAGGAACCTCATGGCGTTCTGGTACGCTAGGATATCGTCATACCACATCTCGACGACGCCGTCGCCTTCGTATTCCATCCCCGGAACATCGACGAGGTGGTTCTGGACGTATTTTCTCACCCCGGGAAACAGCCGGGCAGCCAGGGGACCGTGCTGCTCCTTCCAGTACCTGTTATATTCCTCCCGGGTCAGCCCGGGTTTCCTGTGGGCAACGGCTATCGATTTTATCATTACTCGACCTCCCGAAAGCTGGATTGACAACAAGACGATAATCATCTTATCATCTTGTCGTGCCGGATTTCACTAATACTACACGAAGTCCGACCTGCAATCCAAATCTTTCAGGAGCCAAAGGAGTAGCATATGCCGATAGAAAACGTGAAACACGGAGACTATATCGTGGAACTAAAGCCGGGTTATTCACTGTACAAGCAGATTAACGCACCCCAGGTGGGGGCTTTCGGAGAGAAAGACCTCCTCGGTATGGACTTCTCCCTGGGATGGTCGTTCCTCACGGAGCCTTTCCTCATGGTGGCGGAATCTCACAGCCATGATTTCGACCAGATTATTTTCTTCATGGGAGGCGACCCCAGTAACATCGTCGATTATGACGCCGAGGTAGAGATGGGTCTGGGGGATACCACTCATACCATCGACTACCCAGCCTGCATACGCATTCCCAGGGGGCTGATGCACGGCCCGCTGAATATAAAGACGGTAAACAAGCCGATAGTGTTCATCGATATTACCCTTTCGCCAGGTCCTTCCATCAGACCGTTACCACCGCAGTCGAGAAGGGATTAGCATTCCGCTTTTTTAAATAATTTTTATCAGAAGGAGACCCTATAAAATGCCAGAAAAGAAATACGCGAAATACCTGTTTTCTGATTTCAGGGAAGAGTCCAATTTACCCGCAGTTGCCGGACCCCAGGCCTATTTCCGGGGAGCTCGCCAGATTCCGGGAGCCAACATGAATATGGGCTGGCAGCTTTTCGTGGAACCCATATTCCTGGAAAGAGAGCCGCACACCCACGACGCCGATGAATATCTTATTTTCCTCGGCGGTCAATTACCGGACCTTTTCAGCAGCTTCGAGGCAGAGATAGATTTCTGGATAGGCGGCGAAGGAGAGATGGAGCAGTACCTCATCGACAGGCCCACCATCATCTATATCCCCAAGGACCTGCCACATACCCCCCTGAACTTCAGGAAAATAGTCAAACCGGTGTTATTCAGCGCCCTGCTGCTGATGCCCAGATTCACCAAGACAATGGGCGGTAAAGAATATTCCTACGACGGTCCCAATATCGGCGGCGCCGGACCGATGATTGATATCTAGGACCATGACCGCCCCGGATACCACACATCAAATCATTATCGAGTTTACCCGGACGTCAGGGGGTATTAGTATGGCGAGATATCTGCTATTTGCTTTCAGCGACTGTAAGGACCCTGCCCGTGAGGAGGAATTCAACGAATGGTACGATAACGTGCACATACCCGATATGCTGGCGGTGCCCGGGATGATAAGCGCCACGCGCTGGGAGAGCGCTCATTCCGTGGAAGGCCAGCGTCGGAAGTACCTGGCGCTGTACGAACTGGAGACCGACAATCTGGCCGAATTCGATGCCGGGGTGCGGGAGCGGGGCATGTGGACGATGAGGGAGGGGCGTTTCAGCGACCTGCCGGAATTTGACCCGCCCAATATCCCCCGCGTATATAAACAGATAATGCCGGAAAAGAGACCTTTAAAAGCTCGTGGGTAGTAAAATGCCCGATACAATTACGATAATTACAACGGCTTGAGTCGCGGCGGTTTTTTCACCGTATACCAGGGGGTCTTCAGCCCGACTTTCTCCGGCGGTACGAGTCTCCTCAAACGCCCGCTGGCCGCTGCTTCCCCGGCCACCTTCACCCATTCATCGATGACGCTCTTCTGAACAAAATCGGATATAGGTTTCCAGTCGACCTCGATGGCGCCCCGCGGACAGATTTGCTCGCAGAAGAAGCACCTGTCGCAATTCTTGCGGAAGAGGGGCGGAGACACCGAGAAATTAATGCTGCCGGTGGGGCAATTATCGATGCAGAGAGTGCATCGGGGATAATTACATTTGTCCATGTTCACCTTAAAATCGAAGCTGCGCAGGTCTATCATGTCCAGCGAGCCATCGGGACAGCTTCTCCGCCCGGCGCGGTCGGTGCTGCCCGGTCCCGGATAAAGCTCGTGGTACTCCCGTCCGACGGGTAATTCGGGGATAAGGTTGGTCTCACCATCGGATATCCGCCGACTGCGTTCCGCCATCTCCTGTCCGAAGTCCCGCGCTTCCCGCAGGTCGATTTCATCGGGATGACCGTCGGTAAAATAAGGCTTGGGATGCTCGGGTACCCAGACGCTGCAGTACCAGTTTTTCCAGCCGATGACCATCAGTCCTTCCAGCCTCAGCGCGGGTACGACCCTGCCGATGAAATGCCCCGGGTAGAGACCGTGGGTGCAGAAGGTAAAGGCGTGCTTGCCCTCCAGGGATTTCATGCTGTATTCGATGAAACCCAGCACATTGGCGGGCTCGCGGCGGTGCCAGACGGGGCTGCCCAACCCGATTAAATCGTATTTCAGCAGGTCCTCATTACCGACATCCTGAATCCGGGTGATATCACACTCACCTTCTGATTCACTGATACCAACCTGGATAGCCCGGGCAACCTGCCGGGTGTTTCCCGTCTGCGAGAAATATATAACGATGCTTTTCATTATTAGTCCATATTTCCGTCTAAAGATTTATTCAGGAATAAACTCCGGCAAACCGGATAGAGCGGTGGTCATCCGGGTGGTCTTGTCCTCCCCGATGAAATACATGTCGCCTATCATGGAGAAAGGCGCGACGTAGCCCTTACACCTCACCATAGGATGAACGGCATAAACCTCCTTGGCCAGGATGGTCCATTCCATGTAGTCCTTCTCGTGCGGCCCCGCGGTAATATACGGGGCGTCCCCGTAGGAAAGCCCCACGGCATGACCCAGCTTATCGCACTCGAAGCCGTATTCAGTCACCAGTTCCTCTATCTTTTTCCCGGCATCGGTAATCTCAACGCCCGGCCGGAACTCGGCTTCCACCATCTTTCTCATCTCGCCCCAGAGCTCGAACATCTTCTTATAGATATCCTTTGGCTCCTCCCACCAGTATGCCCGTATCATCTGGGCGCCGTACCCCCTGTTCCGGGTGAACTCCGGAGAAAACGTCACCGGATCGGGCTTCCGAATAATCGCGGGACCCGGTCGATTGGGGTAGGTAGCCTGCGGGTTGCTGTGAATCAGGATTATCCTGTCGCCGATATCGTGGGCATCGAGGACTTCCACCGCTTTTCCCGCCGCCTGTTCCTCGGTGATGCCCGGACTTAAATTCGCCAGAAAGGCATAATGAGCCAGGTCGGAAATCTCGATAGCCTTCCGCATGACCGCCAGTTCCTCGTCGCTCTTGGGACCGCGGATTTCACCGAAGAGGCGGTGCGCTTCTACCACCTCGACGTCAGGACATATGTCCGAAAATTGCTGGTAATCGTAAACGGGCCACCAGCGGTAACTATCTATGCCGATCCGGCTTCTCTCAAGCTTCAAATCAATAATATGCCTGGCGGTATCCGTTGCCAGGTTCGGCGAAAGGCGGATATTCTCAACATCTATCCAGCAGCCCCGTTCCGCCACCTTCTCCGGAGTCTGGCCACTGTTGCTGGGAATCAGCAATACCGGCTCGCCTTCTACCGGGAATATCACCATGTTCATCCTCGTGCCCCACACACCGGACAGGTAATGCACGGGCACGCCCAGCTGGCTACCTCCGTAAACGATGAGAGCCGACAGCCCGTTAGCCATCAATCTGTCACGCAGCAGCGTCCAGCGGCGTTCTTTCTCTTTCACACTGAGTTCCGGCAGGTTATTTGTCATCGTACACCTTCCCTGAAATATCAATGATATTAAAAAACCTTTAATGATTATAAACTGCATCGGGAAAATAGGAAAGTTAAATATCGGTTTTACCGCTTTCTTGCCTCATTATTTTACCTTTCTTTGACTTTTCAGAATCCAGCTAGTAATATCCAAACAGCCATATCAGGAGGAATTACAGATGACGTCTCCACGTGGAAAAGGAATCGACCGGCAGTACCTGGAGGACATGCAAAACCGGTATCTCAAGGCTCTCATCGCCCACGACCCCGCACGCATACCACTGGTTAAGACCCTGAAACATACGGAAAACACCATCGAGCTACCCGTGGGGGAAGGACTTTGGGCAACCGCCAGTGATGATGCGACCTACCGACTGTACGTCTGCGACCCGCAGGGAGGGCAGGTGGGCTTTTACGGCCTGATGAAGGAAAACGGCTTTCCCATCATCATCGCCAGCCGTCTGAAGATAGCGGAAGGACTGATTACCGAGATTGAAAACATCGTCGTGCGTAGCGGCAAGCGTCCCATACCGGTGGAAAATCTGGTTAAACCGAGACAGGTTTTCCTCGAAGCACTGGCGCCATCGGAGCGTGTCTCGCGAGAGGAGATGATAAGGATATCTGACCTCTATTTCGATGCTCTAGAAAAAGATGACGGCGACATCGTCCCCTGGGGAGACGACTGCAACCGGATTGAAAACGGTACGCAGACCACCAACAATCCTAATATAAAATTACCAGGTGCTACTTCGTTCAATCCGATTGCCCTGGGCTGCCGCGAGCAGATAAACTCCAAGTCGTTCGTCTATATCACCGAGATAAGGCCACGTCGCTATACGGTAATTGATGAAGAACGCGGTCTTACTTTTGGCACGTTTATGTTCCACCATGCGGGCAATATCAAGTCCATCGAGGTCCCCGGCGCAGGCGAGGTGGAAATGATACCCGCCGCCCAGAGGCCTTTCACCGTGGTCGTCAGCGAGCTATTCAAGATAAAAAACGGCAAAATAGAGGCAATCGAGGCAAACATGATGTCGCTTCCCTACCGCGCCAGGTCAGGCTGGGACGATTAGTAATCTCTATCTGTAAAAATAAGGGGGAAACGGAAAATGGCGATGACTCTGCAAGAACTGGAAGTCGAAGTAAAAAATCTTAAAGAGCAGGTAGCCGATGGTGCTTACGCCAGAGACTATCTGGAAATCTGGAAACTGCAGTCGCTGTACGCGCACCTGTACTATATAGGAAAACGCTCGGAGGTACCGGGGCTGTTCGCCCGCAACACACCCGGGGTAAACATGGAGATAGAGGACAGCGGCGTTTACGAAGGTATCGAGAGCATTACGCGGTTCTGGAACACGGTTTTCAGCGACAAAAAGATAGGGCCGGGACACCTGGCGATACACATGACCGTTAATCCCGTCATCGAGATTAATAAAGACAGGACCAGAGCCAGGGGGATATGGCATTCTCACGGTTATTGTTCCTTCGTGGGTGAAGACAGCTACAAGCAGTTTTTATGCCTGGGCAAATATGATATGGAGTATGTTAAAGAGGACGGTAAGTGGAAAATCTACAAATTCGCCTACCGGCAGGCTTTCATGTGTCCTTATGAAAAAGGCTGGGTGGAAGTGCCGGTGGATGCCAGTCTCGCCGCCTCACCGGATAACAAACCGGATAAACCGACGACATTCTATACGCCTTATAACCGGCACAAGATAAGTAACATGGAGCCGCTGCCGCCAGAGCCGTATCCGGACTAAACGGTAATGACTTGACTTTTAGGGAAACATGTCGGGCTTGGAGGCGTTGGTGCGGGTGAACTTCATCGACTTTATTTTCCATTTGCCCCCGACCTTGATATATTCTGCCTCGTTCCTGCCCTGTACCCACTCCACGGTCGGTTTGGAAAACAGCATGTACAACAGCCAGGTCCCTCTGGCGGTATCTCCCTCAATGGTGATGTCCGGCTCGACGACAAAGTGGCCTTCTGACCGCTCCTTCCTCCTGCCCAGCCTGTTGATATAAACTTCGGTGAGTCCTTCCTTACCCCTGAGTACTCCCCAGTTCCTTACTTCTACCGATGCATCTTCTATAAATAGGTCCAGGACTTCCTTATATTTAAGGTTATCCATCAAGTTTATATATTTATAGTGCAGTTTCTTGATTTCCTCAAGGTCCTCGATAGCCTGCACCCGTTTTTCCAGTTCCTCTAGATTCATCAAAACCTCCCGGCCAACTCTATTTAGTCAGATTCTCCAGTGTCTCCCGATTGGTAACCACGATACGGCGTCGGTCGAGCCTGATAGCCCCCTGGTCTTCCATGGCCTTCAGCGAACGGTTGACCACCACCCGGCTGGTACCCACCATTGCCGCCAGGTCCTGCTGGGTAAAGAGCGGTAACAGGCTTTTCTCGGCATCGGTCTGCTTCATGATAAGCCTGGCCAGCCGGCTGATTACCTGGTCGAACGATAGCACCTCCACCAGCGACGAATCGCGTCGTACCTTGGATGCCAGCACTCCGGCAACGTTAACGGCAATCTGGGGGAACTTGGCGAAGAGGGCCTTGATATCTGCCTTCTTGATAGCCATCAGGTGTACCGGGGTCATCGCCAGCATATCCATCGCCGAAGTCCCGCCATCGAAAGTGGAAACATCGTTTAAAGACTCTCCGGTGGATGCGATGTTCAGAATCTGCTCTTTCCCGTTTATCGACTGCTTATAGACCTTTACCGCCCCGGAGATAATAAGGTACATATAGTCGGATTCGTCGCCCTCTTCGAGGATTGACTGACCCTTATCAACGTTTTTTTCAAAAGCTATGTACTGCTTTACCACCTCGAGCTGGTCCGTATTCAAACCGGTAAAGTAGCACATTTTAGCCAGAGTTTTTAACGAAACCGTCATGAAAAATGACAACCTCTTCGCCAATAATTTACGTAAAGCTACCCAATTTGTCAAACGTAGGATTAAAAAACAGAAAGCATGTCCTGGTTCTTTACTCTAAACCTTCTCGGCGGCGGCACTCAGTCCTGTAAGCCGGCCCGTCGTCCAGGCAAACCCGTGACTGAGACCCTGGCACATGGTGGGATAGTCCACCGCGAAGCGGTTCCCGACCGTGTTCCCGGCCAGGTAGAGCCCCGGTATCACTTTCCTGTCGGCATCAAGGGGCTGGAACCTAGTATTGGTAATCAGTCCACCCAGCACTATCAGTATGTGCTGCGTAATGATACCGGCATAATACGGCGGCTTGTCCACGGTAGTAAGCCTGTCGGCGCGTTTACCATAGTCGAGATCCCTGCCGATTTTCGTCAGATAATTGATTCTATCTATCGTCGCTCTAAACGTTTTCACGGGCACTTCCATCTTGTGTGCCAGTTCCTCGATGGTATCCGCTTTTACCGTCATCTCCTCTACTTGCTTATAAATTACATCGTTAGGTTTACTGTGCGTGCCCAGACCCACACCCATTACCGCCAGTTCTTCTTCCCACTTGCTGTCGAATACCTGCCAGACCTTCTTGTCGGGCTGGCGTACGAGTGAGTTGGCGCTGCTCTGGGCGGGGACATCTTCATTCTCGTACCGCTCACCGTCGATATTCACCCTGAGGAAGGCATTGGCGCCTGAGGCGCCCACCGTGGCGTGAGACATAGGGGCATGCGGTGCCGGCTCCATTACCGCCCCGACCTGCATCGCCATCTGGTGTCCGTCGCCGACATTCAGCGGTTCCGGGGCATCCAGGAGGTCCTGATTCCGGGTCATGTAGATGTTGTTCTCACGAGCGACCTCAGCGGCGGGGGCGCAGTATTTTTCCACCATCCAGGGATTGTTCCCGTAGTCCCCGGTGCAGAGGATTACCGCCTTGCGGGCGTTGAACTGTACGTAATTACCGGCCTTATCACGGGCAATGAGACCGGTGACCCTTCCGTTCTGCTGCCTGATTAGCTGCACGGCCGGCGTCTCGTAACGGATATCCACCCCGATTTTTCTCGCCTCTTTCTCCACGGAATCCAGAGCGCATTTATGGTAGAGTCCCTGTGTTTTACCGTCGTAATGTATGTGGCATACCGGAAAGTCCGGGTAGTATTCCGTCTTCGGGTCGTATCCGGCTGGCCGTGGCCACTGGTGGGGCAGGGTCTGAATACTGTCGGCCTCGGTCAGGTCTATCAGCCAGTCCATGACCTCACCGCTGCGGTCAGCCCAGACCCGGTACAATTTCTGGTCGGGCTTGTTGCCGCCCCATTTCATGAGCTGGAGGCAGACATCATCCTTGTCGATTTTTATTCCCAATCTTTTTTGCAGCTTGCTGTCGATGGCGCCAATCATCCCGCCACCCCATCGGAAGGTAACATGCTTATCAATTTGAATGACATTAGCGCCGGCCTGTGCTGCCGAAAGCGCGGCGGCCTTACCGGACGTCCCCGCACCCGCCACCACGACATCGGTGTTAATAGTCTCTTTGATTTCTTCTTGTGGTATGGTTTTTGCCGGTATTTTGAAAGGACTTCTCGTATTCTCTAACATTTTCTTCAATCCTCCGTTGCTTAACAGTATAACATTGAACTGAAGAAAATGTCAGACACCGTTAAATCAAGGATAACAAGCAGAAAAATTCTGCCGAAGAAACGACTAAGGAAACATTTGCTATATAAAATAATTTCGGGGAAATCGTCTTGAAGCGATTCCCCCGATTTTCAACCTGATATTTTGCGGGCTGGAACATATCAAGGACGAGGTTTTAAAGAGATACCGTGCTGTGTAACTAGTTTTCAACTAATCCGTAAATTCAACAATAACCTCTTTAACATCCCACAGAGGCTCTATTTTCTCGTCGATCTCTTCTTTTATCGCCGCCGCGAACTGGTGGTTCTTGGGCAGGTCTATCACCACCCGGACGGTACCGTCCTTCATCTGGATATCCTTGACCAGATTGGTACGCACCAGATCCAGGCCGGCTATGGGATTCATCACCTTTCGCAGGCGTTTGCGTACGGTTTCCAGCGTAGTAGGTTCTCTTTTCGTGATGAGTCCGTGACGCTCCTCGTAGTTTTGAATCGCGGAACGCAGGCCCTCTATCGCCAGTACCGAGCAATGCGCTTTGATTTTGGGGAGGCCACCCAGTGCGTCCGAGGCCTCCTTCCAGGTTATCTTCTTGGCCTCGTCGAGTGTTTTACCCTTGGCCAGCTCGGTTATGATAGAACCGGTGGCGATATTAGATGCGCAGCCGTAGGACTCGAATTTTATATCATCAATCTTCTTCGTATCCGGGTCTACCTTGATGTATACGGCGACCATATCGCCACAGGCCGGGCTGCCTTCCATCGATTTTCCATCGGGATCATCTATTTTCCCCACGTTGCGTGGGTGGCGAAAGTGCTCTAAAACAGTCTCACTATAGGGAAATTTCATGTCAAACCTCCTCACCGTATTTTTCCTTACCCAGCGGGCTGATTTTCCTCAGTTCGCTGATGACATCAGCCAGCGTATCCACCACGGCATCCACCTCTTCCAGAGCGTTGTAGCGTCCCAGGGTAATGCGTATTGAACCGTGGGCTCTCTCGTGGTCGCCGCCGATACCGTAAATAACGTGGCTTCCCTGAAGCGAACGGCTGAAACAGGCGGACCCCGTACTCACCGCAAAGCCGTGCATGTCCAGGTGCAGCGTTATCGATTCTCCTTCTACAAAATGGAAGGAAATATTCACATTATGCGGCAGTCTTTTACGACGGTGGCCGTTGAGCATGGTATCCGGTATTTCCTTCAATATCCGGCGTATGGCGTGGTCGCGCATGAAGCGCAATCGTTTATTTTCTTCGGCGGTGATGAGTTCCACCGCTCTGGCGAATCCGACCGCCCCCGGGATGTTTTCCAGTCCGGCACGCAGGTCGAACTCCTGGAAACCCCCGTCCATCCACTTGGATAACGGCGTCCCTTTGCGTACGTAAAGCCCGCCGATTCCCTTGGGGCCGTGAATGGTGTGGGCGGATACGGTAACCATATCAACCGGTATTCTCCTGGTATTGAGCAGGACACGACCGAAAGTATGGGTAGCATCGGTGTGGAACAGGACACCTTTTTCATGGCAGATAGCCCCGATGCCGGCAATATCCTGGATTGTGCCTATTTCCTGGTTGGCATGCTGGATAGAAACCAGAATTGTCTCGTCGGTAATGGATTCTCTCAGCAGGTCGGGATTGACCAGTCCGTCATTATCGACCTCGAGATATGTTACCCTGAATCCGTCTCTCTCGAGGGCTTCGGCACTCTGGAGAACGGGGAAGTCCTCTATTTTTGAAACGATAATGTGCTTGCCCTTTTTCCTGCCGAGGGCCAGGGCAACGCCCTTCAAAGCCATGTTGGAGGATTCGGTGCTCCCCGAGGTGAAAACGAACTCCTCCGGTTCTGCGCCCAGTGCTTTAGCCAGAGATAACCGGGCTTCGTCAAGCGCTTCGCGGGCCTCGATACCCTGCGTGTAGGCGAACTCGGAAGTAGCCACCGCGTAGGTATCGAAGAAATAAGGAGTCATTGCCTCCAGCACCCGCTCGTCAAGTCGGGTAGACGCTGAATTGTCAAGATATACACGTTTTTCCTGCACTGCTTCCTCCCGCTTAGATAAACAGGGTCACCGATGCGTCTTTAGCCACATCCATGTAAGTCCCCACTCCGCAATAATCCGATATCAGGTCGTCACGCAGGTCTTCCTTTTTAACTCCCATAATATCCATCGTCATGTCACAGGCCAGCACGTGCCCACCGAGTTCTTTGAAATCCTGGAACATCTTTTCCAGCGAGGCTACATTGGCTTGTTTCATCTTCCGTTTAATCATCCACTTGCCCAGACCGAGCATGTTCATCTTGGAAAGCGGCCCTTTCTCCAGTCCGCCCTTCTTGAGACGTTGCAGCCCCCAGAAGGTGAAGAAAAGGTAGACATCCATGCCCATCGCTAGGGCACCGTTACCCAGGATAAGGGCACTGTAGACTTTATCCATATCACCGCTGTGAACTATAATTGCAGCCTTCTTTTCCATTGCTATTACCCCCGTTTAGCGGCGGATCCTGATTTTCCAGACACCGTCCTTTTCTTCCTTTACACCAAGTAATTCCAGTCCCATCGCTTTTACCGCCATCGGTATTTCCTTCTTGGAAGAAGGGTGGGTACCGACAACCTCAACGATATCGCCTTCCTGAGCTTTCCGGAGAGCTTTCCGGGTTTCAACCAATGGCACAGGACAGGTTTCACCGATACACTCGACTTTTATCTCAGCCATAACAGGTGCCTCCCCCAGACGGATTCAACGCAACGCTTATTCCTTATAGAGAATAGTAAAAAATCTAAATACTGTATATGACAAATATCTCATTGGCATATGTTACGAATGAGAGAGTTTAGTTCGTTATATATCAGGTAACGTATATCATTATAACACAACACCTCCATGCCAGAGCCTGGAGGTGTTGTGTTTTTTTATCTACAAAATAGGACTAGACCAGCGAGCCTCCCTCGGGGGACACGCCGTTGGGATCGAGTGCTTTTACCACCTTACTCCACCATTGGCTGTAATTGCAGAGAGCCGGCCCAATTTCATCCTGTGGACCCATCGTGGAGGCGAAATAACGCTCCTCGAAAGCCCTCCTGTTCTGCTCCCGCTGCCATGTTTCCACGGCGGCCTTGGCTGTGGGATTTGAGGGACTGTATTTGCAGAATATCTCCGTTTTACCCAAGTGTCCCTGTTCTACTCCCCACCCGAAGAATGCTCCGCCATCATCGACGATTAATCCTTTTTCTATCAACGGTTTCTTGGCCTCGCCGGCGCCTATAGCCCACTTAATGGTTAGGTCGCGCTGCCCCATGATGGGGATAGAATTGAAGGCTCCGCCGGGACGGAACGTTTCCCTGATAGAAGCGGATATCCTGATGCACTGGCACATGATTATGCCTTCGAGCTCGGGGTCTTCCAGAGTCTTTAACGACTTCCCTCCGGCTTCTTCGACAATCTTTTCCAGTACCTTCTTTTTATAGGCAAAATCTGCGGGGGAGTTACCGGCGATAATTACGAAAAATCCGGGTCCCTGTACTTCTTTATTCAAGCAGTTGAACATCGCCTCGTCTTCTTCATTACAGGTGGTGATATTGGCGGCTACCATGGCCGCGTTGAAGCCCATCAATTCGTAGCACACTTCGGCTTCGCCCAGACCGATTTCTGCCTGCCACATTTTTTCCACTGACGGGAAACTATAATAACGCGCCATCATGTTGGCGGGTATCTCGCTCAGGACGTATTTCGGTGAATGGCCGGCTATCGGAAACTCGGACGGCCCCGGCCAGTGATAAAGCTTGACCGCCGCCTTGGTGAATACACCGGGCGTTACGCCGGGGGGAACGGCACTGGTTAGTATACTTCTTATCGACGGACCCGGCCCATCACCGCAGAACCACTCGTCGGAAGAGCCCAGCGCGCCCGACCTGACGATATCGCCCTCGGGGGTTACCCATTCGATAGCCAGGTGGTTGCGGTCGTCACCGCTGGTGGTCTGGTCCATGTGACCGTGACCCCGAAGCATGGCCGTGCAGTTAGTACCGGCGCCCTTGATACAGAAGTTGAGACCGCGCTTGAACAACTCGGCCTGCAGCTGCGAAGAGATTACGTACGGCTCGACCACAGCGTACATGTTCTTCTCGTTAATTTCGATGATATGGTTCATCCTTCTCAGGTCCATCAGGATAATATCCGGTGGAAACATCCCCGACCAGCCGGTGCAGATGGGTCTGAATACCAGCTTGTGTTTGTTGCAGAGTTTGACCACCGCCTGGACTTCGGCGGTATTCCCCGGAAGAATTACGGCGGCGAACTTGTTGCTGTAATACGCCGGCATTATGGCCGGATCGTCGCAGATATTTTCCTCACCCACCACACTTTCGAACTCTTTATATACGTCTTTCTTTAAAGCCATGATTCATTACCCCCTTTCCTATATTGCCTTTTCCACAAGTTCAACGATATCGTAAACCTTCAGGCTGCTGCCGCTTTCCTTGATAGCTTCGTTGAAAATCTTTTCACACCAGGGACAGGCGGTAACCAGCGCCTCGGCACCGGTAGATACGGCTTCCTCTATCCTTTCCCGGGCAGTCCATTTAGCGAACTCGGGATTCGACTCAATAACACCACCGCCGGCCCCGCAGCACCAGGAGTATTCCTTAATCCGGGTCATTTCGGTGAATTTAAGACCGGGAATAGCCTTGAGGACATCTCGGGGCGGTTCGTACACGCCATTGGCACCGCGCCGGTACGGCTTGGGCGGGTCGAAGACGAACCGGTCACCCGGTATCTTCTTGCCTTCCCAGTGTACCCACGGTTCACCCAGCCTGCCGAGTCGGCACGGGTCGTGGTAGGTGGCCGCCATTTCGACTTTCCTCCGCGGCTTCAGCTTGCCGTCTCGTATGAGTTTGTCGATATATTCCGAGATATGCAGTACTTTCAGTTCGCCTTTCAGATCGAACCTGTCGTAGAGGACCTTGAAAGCCTGATATCCGTCGGCGCAGCTCGTTACCACCGTCTTGACACCGGCCTTTTTAATCATCGCCATGTTTTTCTTGGCCTGGTTGAGGAATTCCTTCGGGTAACCCATCTGGTAAGCCCTGCCACCGCAGCACATCTCGGCGTCACCGGCAATCCCGAAGTTAACACCCGCTTTCTGGAGAATTTTGGCGGTGGCTTTGGCCAGCTTCTGCAAGTTCTTGTCATAGCTGGTCAGGCAGCCGACGTGATAAAGGACGTCCACCTTCTCTTTGGTCGCATCCTTGATTTTCAGTCCGGCAGCCCAGGCGCCCCGCTTGCCTTTAGCACCTGGTATCATCGAGCCCTGTTTTTTCAGGTTGGCGATTATCTTATCGAGGGCAGGATGTGTCTTCTTATCTTCGACACACTTTATCCTGAATTCATTAATGGGCTCGAGGACTTCCATGTCCATGGCGTAATTACAGGAGACTCCGCAGGCACCGCAAAGCTGGCAGTTGTAGACGATATCGAGGAGTTTGTCCGTGTACTTCATCCCGTCCTTCAACATCGCCGCGCCGATATTAAGTCTCCCGCCAGCAGAGTAGGCGTGGAAATTATATCTTGATATGCTGGGACATACATAAGCATACTGGTGCCCCTTTACCTTCTGCATGGGTATGAATTTGCAGGCGGAACACCGGCAGCACATTTCCATATCACCCTTGTATTGTTCCAGTCCCATCTTCGCTACCTCCTAAATTCTTTCAAAAATTAACCGGTTCCTTTATTACGCTTTAGAAGCAGATTTTACCCGGGTTCATGACGTTATTGGGGTCGAACAGGCCTTTGAGTTTATTCAAAACCCCGATGGTGGCCGCATCCCTGTTCAGAATCATGCCGGCATTTTCACCGTAAGGCCTCGAGAAGAAGGCGCCCTTGGCCATCAAGCCCTTGACGGCTGCGGCGGACAACTCCTTAACCCGGTTTGATTCGCTGGAATTTGCGGGGTCATAAAACAGGTTAAACTCGCAGTGATAGCCGGTGCCCTGCACTATCGGCTGAATGTAAATTCCCATGTCCGAAGCGGGATAGCCGGCTTTATCAGCCAAGTCGTTCATTTCCCCGATCAGGCTTTCGAGTTTATCATGGATGGTTAAAAGATAGACATCCTCGCAGGCCCCTTTATAGCGGAGCTTCCAGTAGGGCTCCGGAGAAGGCTGCTGGACCGCTTTCAGTATCTCATTCGCCGAAACTCCACCGACGGATTTCACTGATTCTACTCCCAGTCGGCGTGTTATCTGACTGATATCGGTGATATAGGAACTGATTCTTTCTTCGGGATAATACTCGTAGCCCGCCAGGTTATAGAAGAGAGTCCATGCAGGCAGGGTGTCCTTGATAGCCTGGTAATCTTTGGGCCACTTCTTGGCGAAGATAGCCGCCATATTGGTGCCGTTGAGAATAAAACATTCATTGACCATCCTCAGTCGTATCAACCAGGAGGTCATATCGAGCAGGGTATCGAGGTCGGAAGAACTGACGACGAAAGGCTCTTCGAGGCTGGGGAGCAACTCACATCTCATCGAAGCCCAGGTCACGATACCCATTGTTCCCTGAGAGCCCTGGATAAGCCGGTGCCAGGACGCGATGCCGGGTCCGTAGGGCGCTTTCTGGATACCTCCGACGGCCCACTGCTCCTTGACCGTACCCGGCCCGGCCGCCTGCCCGGTCCTGAACTCGTCCCCATTACCGAAGATAACCTCAATGCAGGCCAGAGGGTCGGATATATCCCACTGATACTTGGGCATGGTTACCGGCTCTCTCTCCAGCATACTGCCGACGACGGTCTTGGTTTTTCTCGGCAGCAGCGGCATGTTGATTCTGATGCCTTCTTTTGCCGCCGCCGGTATGAGCTCTCCGTAGGTCACCCCCGGCTCAATCATGGCAACCCGGCGTGCCCGGTCGACGAAAATAATCTTTTTCATACCGCTTAAATCGACGATAACGGCGCCTCCTATGCCGGGGACGGTATCACCCCGAAAATGGGGAGGACCCGAACTCACCGGGACAAGTGGGGTTTGAGTTTTGTTGGCCAGTTTTATCAGCTTTTGCACGGCATCAGTGTTCTTGGGTTTGACCACCCACGTTGGCCTGACGGGATTAACGAAGCTGATATCACTGGAATACTCGTCCAGCGCAGCCGGTTTATCGCTGACGTTGGCTGCCCCGACGATTTTTACCAGCTTTTCTTTGGCAATCATTTTTGCCCCCTTTCACTTTATTCGAGAATAACCAACTCCATTTAAAGCACATACCTGAAACGTAGAACCAGGTCTGGCTGGAAAGATGGAAGTTCTCCGCTTAATGTTAAGATTTTTGTCCCCCAAAATAGTATTCTTGTTGTCCATACCATGTCAAGTTAGAGGGACGACAATTTCACCATTCAATTCTATACCGGCAAACGCATTAATTTCCTGGCGTTGTCCGAGTAAATTTTCCTTTTATCCTCTTCGGTGATATCCATCTGCTCGATGGCATTTATCGTCTGGCGGTAATTCCTGTCACCGTGTTCGGTATCGCCCAGCGGGAAATCAATCCCGAACAATATGCGGTCCGGTCCGAAGAATTCATGCCCGCATTCCAGCGCTTTGGGATTGCCGTAAATGGCCGTATCGGCATAAAACATCCTGAAATAATCGACGATATCTTTCTTGAAGAAAGGTTCGGCATCTCCGGGTCTCCGGGAATAGAACAGCTGGGTAAACTGCTTTATCCTTTCCGCGTAAAAAGGCACCATGCCCCCGCAGTGATGCGTGACAATCTTTAGAGCGGGGTATTTCTCCATGATACCGCTGAATACCAGGCGCGCCATGGCCGATGTCGTATCGTAGGGCCACCCGAAAAGGCTGAACATGTTGTACTTTGATTCTTTTTCCGTTAGGTAGTCGGGGTGATTTACCTTTCTCATCGGGTGGATGACTATCGGCAAATCGTACTCAACCATTTTCTCGTAGAGGGGCAGAAACTCCTGGTTGTCCAGCGGTTTCTCATCCACCGGCGTATGCAGATAGACACCCCTGAATTTCAGGTCCCTTATCGTGCGGTCGGCTTCCTGCAGGGCCGCATCCATGTTGTTCATGGCGAGGGAGGTCAAAGCGGCCACGAATCTATCGGGATATTTAACGACGAGTTCCGCCATTTCATCGTCAGCCATCTTCGCCAGCTCGGCCGCTTTCTTCGGGCCGGCAACGTGCTCGACGGGAATCCGTCCCAGCGTTAGCACCTGCCTGATTGGCTCGTACTTGTCCATTATCCGGAAGCGGGTATCCAGGTCCCACAGCGGCTTGCTGTACACCACCTGTTCTTCATACATCTTCGGGGCGACTTTGTGGAGGGCTTCACCGTACTTCGGCGGTATGATGTGGGCATAGGCATCTATCTTTAATTCGTAAGGAAGCTTCATAGTTTCCTCCTTTATAAAGCGGTAACTAACCAGTTACGTCGCGCCGACGGAATAGATAGAAAGCGATTGCCAGGAAAGCCAGACAGTAAATGGCGAGGGTTACAAAGGCATGGGTAGTCCCCGGCAGCTGGAAGGTAACATCACTACGGCCCATCTCTTCGAAACCACGGGGAAGGTCTGATAGCGAATTGATAGCCTGGACGTTAGCTGCCAGCAGGTAATCCGGTACCTTGGCCACCCAGCCGCTGGCGAGTCTCATGAACGCGGTAATGATTCCTTCTAGGAAAATTATCCCGATACCCAATCCGATGCCCGGCATGGCGGAACGCCCCATTATAGCCAGCAAGAAGCCTATCAGTGAATACGGTATCAGGACGAAAAAGGTGCGCCAGAACTGCGCGAACTGGTTCCAGACATATTCGCCGTCCATAAAGCCAAAATCAAAGGCGTACCCGCCGATAGCCGTGGTCAAGAGACTCATAAGAAAACCGGCGATAACGGCGATAATCATTCCGATTAAGATAAATATACCCGCTGATATCAATTTGGCGCCGAGTAACTTGAACCTGCTCTCCGAGCATATCAGCATAGTCCTTATGGTACGCCAGTTATACTCACTGCCGATACAGCTGGCCACCAGTATCACGGCTAATACGGCGCCGAAGGTGGATGTTATATAAAGGGCAAAGGGAATAGCCACCGGTAATCCCAGGAGATTCTGTATATCCCCTATTTCTCCGGCTCCGTGGCCCGGTATGGTGACTTTTGAAACGGCCAGTAACAGGAAATAGAGAACGATGATTATGCCGATGAGCACGTACAGCAATACCCTCGACATAAGTCGTTTGCGTAACTTAAATAATTCCGACGCAATAAGTCTAGTCACCGCTCTCACCACCGGTTAATTCCAGGAATACGCTCTCCAGGCTTACGTGACTGCTTACCAGTTCAGAGGCGTATATGCCCTGTTCGGCCAGAGTTTTATTTACATCCGAGGCGCTTTCCCTGGGCACATCCACGATAACGTATTCATCTTCAATTTTTATCGAGTTTACCCAGGGAATTTTTTCCAGAATGGATGTTGCCTCACCGGGATTATCTACTTTGATTCGCAGTAACTGCCCTTTCGTCAGCAACTCGCGGACCGGGGCATTGGCAATCATAACTCCTTCCTTGATAATGGCCACGCGGTCGCAAACGAGCTCAACTTCATGAAGGAGATGACTGCAGAGAAAGACAGCCCGGTGCTCCTGGGCCAACTGCGGAATCAGGTCGCGTACCTCCTTGGTACCGGCCGGGTCGAGGCCGCTGGTTGGCTCATCGAGAATGATAAGCTCCGGGTCGCGCAGCAATGTCGAGGCGATGCCCAATCTTTGCTTCATACCCATGGAATAATGGCTGTAGCGGTCATTGGCACGGTCGGCAAGATTCACCCGTTCCAGCACTTCGGGTATTTTGGCGGCGGGGATGTTGCCGATAGCCCTAGCCAGGGCCTCGAGATTACTCCTCCCGGAAAGATAGGGGTAAAAAGCCGGCTCTTCAATAATGGCTCCCACACGTCTCAGAACCGACCACTGGTGTTTATCAAGGTTCTGTCCGAACAGTTCCAGACTGCCCGAGGTGGGAGTGACCAGTCCCAGAATCATGCCCACCGTGGTACTCTTACCGGCACCGTTGGGACCCAGGAAACCGAAGACCTCTCCCCGGTATATTTCCAGGTCAAGATTTTTGACCGCCTCCAGCTTGCCGAAGCGCTTGGTCAGACCGGTAGTCCGCAGGATGACATCTTTATCCTGCCCTGATTCCGCAGAAATTTCCGCGTTGGCCGGGGTGGTCATGCTTCTTACTGAACTCTCTTTCAGATATCCGTATTACTTGAATACTTATAACAGATTATAGCAAATAATAAAGATTATTTCTTCTATAATGCTTCTTCGACCCAGGAGTTGAAGCGCAAACCGGAGGCAGGTTCATATTCTCTCTCAAAACCTTCGGGATACAGTTTTCGCCACTCTTCCATCTGAGTCATGCTGACTTTCTCGACCTCGACCAGATAACCGCTGCTGGCCATGCCGACGCAGTTCCTGGATACGGTTTTTTCCGGCGATATCAGGTTGATGGCCCCGCCCCGGTCGAGTTCACCGGGCAGTATCCAGTCGACTCTTGAGCCGTGGTCGACGTAGGCCACGCCGGGCATGATTCTCTCCCAGACCCGCGCGCCGCAGAGTACCGACCCTCTCTCGTTGTAAGCCCGGACGATATCGCCGTCTCTGATGCCCCTTTCGGCAGCCGTCCGGGGATTCATCCAGAGGGGTTCGTACATGTATCCGTCCCAGCCCCTGACCTTGCAGGTCGGGATTTCCCTGGTCCAGGATATATCGTCACACTGGGCGTGCATCCGCCAGCGACCGTGGTTGGACATCATCAGCAGCGGATATTTTGCCGCTCTTTCGCTGGAGAGCCTTTCATCATGCCATTCGCTCTTCTCAATCCACTTGGGTATCGGCGGCCTCTCCGTATCATCGGGGAAATGTTCGGCCAGCCTCGCTGAGTAGAACTCGAGCTTGCCCGTCGGCGTGGGCAGAGGGTATTTCTCCGGGTCGTCATGGAACAGCCGCAGGCCGGGCGGGTCTTTCTCCCAGTCCTCGACGATGGGAAAAACGTAGTACTCTTTCTCTTTAAAGTCTTCCCAGCTCATCACATCGGGCAGTCCAAGGCTTTCATAAGTCCATTCAAACCACTCGTCAAGGCTCTTCCCCTCGGTAACCAGTTCCTCTTTCCCCAGTTTCCTAGCTATCTCGATGGCTATTTCATAGTCGCTCTTCGATTCGCCGATGGGTTTTACGGCCTGCTTCATATACATCATATTGGCAAACTGAAGCCCGGGCCAGTAGTTCGGCATCATATCATCCACTTCATAGGTAGTACAGGCGGGCAGAATAATATCGGCAAAGAGAGTGTCGTTCTCCAGCCACGGGTGCTGGTGTACCACGAACTCAATCTTGGGATTTCTGAGAGCCTCGGCATTCTTCTTCCCCTGGTTCCAGCAGGTGGACATGCAGGGGCTGTCCGTCCATATCATGTGAATCTCGGAACAGCCGTCAGCCGGGTATTTATACTGGATAAACTGGTCCTCGGGCGGCGCCGAGCACTGGCTCTTGCCGTACCAGCTACAGGGCGGGTTCAGGATAGCCTCGTGGAACATCGTCTTGGGGAAAAACTGCTCCTGGTTAACGCGGCTGTTGCCCCGCATGGGGTACATCACCCGGTTCTCGAAGTCGTATTCGGTACCGGCGCTGGACGAGCCAAAGGTGTAGAGTTTATTCCTCTGTATCTTTTCACTCCGGGGCATCCCGTGCCAGGTTATCTGGCACTGGTGAACGCCGGGGCCGCCCAGTCCCTGCATCCCCAGCATGATGCATTCCAGTCGTGCCGGTTCGCTGGACCAAGGCCCCCGTATCAGACCGCCGCCGAAAAAGTGGACTATCGACGTTATCCTGGCGGCGAACTCCCGCGCCAGCGCTTTAATCGTCCATTCCGGCACGCCGCACTTGGGCGAAGCCCACTCGGGCGTCTTGGGTACGCCGTCTTCTTCACCCGTGACATAGGCTTTAACCTTATCAAAGCCGACCGTATGGGTAGAGACATATTCCCTGTTATAGGTGCCTTCTTTAATCCAGGTGTAGATTATCGCCAGCTGCAGGGCGGCATCAGTATTGGGCAGTACAGGAATCCATTTATCGGCATGAACGGCGGCGCCG
>Ga0209427_10000222_pt1 | contig 56838 bp, 48 predicted proteins | sample DeeMarSWOR136_30_FD_187465 | JGI IMG/M metagenome (GOLD analysis project Ga0209427, IMG submission 187465) | Marine sediment microbial communities from White Oak River estuary, North Carolina - WOR-1-36_30 (SPAdes) (version 2) | ecosystem: Environmental > Aquatic > Marine > Intertidal zone >...
CTCCCCGATGACGGGGTCGAGCCGGCAGGCGCAGAAGACCGGGACGTTGACCACTTTCTTGACGGCTGCGGTGAGGGGAACCAGAGCCCCCTTGCCCTGACGACTCCAGTCTAAATCTCTGGGCAGGTCGTCCGGGGGCTCGGGGTAAAACATCCTTTCCGGCTGGATGAGGCCGTCGCGGTGATGGTAGCTGTGGGCGCGGCACTGGATGGCGTCGGCGCCGGCTTCGGCAAGCAGTCTGGCAAGCCCTACCCCTTCCTCGATGGTGGTGCCGTTGGGGTGGCGGTACTCGACGATGTTGATGAGGCAGGTGACCGGGAAATCATTGCCGAGTCGCTTCTTAATCTCCCGCACGATATTACACATGAAGCGGGCGCGGTTCTCCAGGGTTTGGGGACCGTACTCGTCCTCTCTTTTGTTCCAGATACGTGACAGGAACGTGTTAATCTGGTGGCAGGTACCGCCGTTTATCTCAACACCGTCGTACCCCGCTTTAGCCGCCCTCTCTGCGGCTTTTGCCCAGATATCAATGTATTCCAGGACCTCGTCATGGCTCATCGCCCGGGGCACGGCGAAACCCGGACCGGGAAGCTCTGCCTCGGTCAGCGCCGAGGCGGCTTTGGTGTCGCGCTTCGGTAGCAGTCCGGTGGGATTCCAGGGACCGGCATGCTGGAACTGGATAAAGCAGGGGCAGCCCTGCTTGTGGATAACTTCGGTCAGCTTGCAGTAGCTGGGAATATACTTGTCATCATCGAGGTGGAACTGGACAGGCGGGTGCTGGACGCCCAGGGGGTATTCGACGCCGCAGGACTCCGTGATGAGCAGTCCCCCCCCGCCTTTAGCCATGGTTTCGTAATATGCCAGGGCTCTATCGCCCACGTAGCCGGTCGGTTCGATGAAAGACGTGCCGTTGGCGGTCTTTATTATCCGGTTGCGGGTGTGTACCCTGCCAATGTAGGCAGGTTCGAGGAGTTTCTCAAATTTACGGTTCATGAAATTACCTTATCGGTTAACACAGATGCAGGAACTCCTCCACGTACTTCATATGGGGCTTGAGGACTTCAATGGACTTATCTAGAAGTCGGCGCTCGTCCGGGGCAATCTCCCATTCCAGTATATCCCGAACGCCCTCCTTCTCCAGGACGGTGGGGACGGACATACTCAATGAATGGCACCCGTATTCTCCGTCCAGCACCACGGAGCAGGGAATCATCTCCCCCGTATTCTGTACGATAGCGCGGCAGACGGCGGTTATGCCGACGCCGGTGGTCCAGGCGGCGGTGCGGCCGGTCTTTACCGTCATCTCGTTCAGCCATTTCTGGTTTTCGGGCACCTGCCGGCGTAATTTCTCCTTGATGTCTTCACCAATCGGGACGGGCTTGCCGTCAACTCGCGCGGAACTGAAAAGCAGCACCTGGCTATCGCCGTGCTCCCCGATGACCGTGGCTTCGACACGACGGCTCGACACGCCGAGCGCCTGCGCCAGCCTCATTCGGAAGCGAATAGAGTCATTATACGTGTAGCCCAGGATTTTATGCTGGTCCAGTTCCGAGCAGCGGAACATGGCGTAGTTCAGCGGGCAGACCGGATTGGACGCGGTAAGCACCACCGTCCCGGGGCAGAACTTCGTGACCTGTTTGGAAATTTCCTGGATAATGGGGAGGTTCTGGGGGAGTATTTCCAGGCGGGACCGGGTAACCCGGGCGATACCAGCGGTGACAACGACTATATCCGAATCCTGCATATCCGCGTAATCACCCGCCCTCACCAGCATATCCCTTCCTGTTACCGCCGTAGCGATGTCCATAGCGTGAAAGTCCACCATTTCCCGGCGGGAGGTATATATCAGCACCAGCTCGTCAGCCAGTCCGTTTACGGCGATGTTGAAAGCCGCGCTGGAGCCGACGTTGCCCGAAGCCCCTATGACCGTAATTTTCATAATAAAGCCTCTATCTGTAATTAATGAGAAAAAAGCGGAACTGCGGGGTAAAGATGCTTATATAAGTATTATATAACATTTGCAATGATGAAACGAGAACGGAGGGAGGGAGAGTGTATTTAACGGGCTAAGCAGATAATGATGCGAGGGTGGTCGGGGTGGGAATCCTTCGACAGGCTCAGGATGAGTGGATGGATAACTTCGGGATAAGCCACGGATGGTGCGAGGGCGGCTTGGGTGGAATAAGTTCACCCTCACCCCAACCCTCTCTCATCGAGGGAGAGGTAATAATAACTTTGGGCTAAGCTACAAATTATTATAAGCGGATCGGGTGGGAATAGATAATACACGAAAAAGGGTAAAGGAAGGAGGTCGTTTTACTATACATCCCCCTCACTCTCTAAACGATTAATGACTCCTACTTTTTAGCCGCCCCGAGCCAGGTGGTATCATGCTCGTCAGCCAGGCATATCGCCGTGAAAGCGTAGGGTTTTTCCACCTTCCTGGTAACCAGCGGGCAGTGCACCAAGCCTTTGGGAGCAACGACCACGGTGGGCGAATCGATGACATGTATTTCCTGTTCCTCGCCCATGGCTATTTCCAGTTCCGCCCCCAGATAATCCGGATTGTCCGGGTCCAGCCCCACGAAGACCAGCGCCTCGTCGTTGGGATGCACGTGGGGGTCCTGGTCGTGCCAGAGTCCCAGTCCGGTATGGAACGCCCAGGTGAAGTTCAGCTTGAACCCTTTGGTATTTTTACCGGTCCAGAAGCCTATATAGTCGGCGTTGCCGCCCTTTTTACGCTTAAGGTCGCGCATTTCCATCCTCTTAATCAGGTCGCCGTATTTATTAGCCAGCGGAAATGCCTTGCCGCGTTCGGTCAGCTCGGTGGTCTTATCTTCGCCGCTCGTAGAAATCGCCAGAAAACCATAGGGTTTATGCACTTTCTTCGCCACAATAGGACAATGCGATACGCCGGCGGGAAAAACGACTATCGACGGCGCGGCGATGATATGCTCTTCCCCCTCTTCCCCCATCGTCAGTTCAATCTCCGCTCCTAGTGTATTGGGGTTGTCATAATCGAGTCCCGTGAAAAGAAAGACCTCGCCGTAGGGATGGACATGACCGTACTTGCCGCCGACGCCCCATTGCCCGACCTTATTATGGTAGCCCCATACGAAGTTGATATTCAGCCCTTCAAGGTCGCTGCCCTTCGGCCAGGTGATGTATTCGGGTCTGCCGTTCCCCCCGGGCAACTCGGTATAGACAAGCTTTTTAATATAATGCCCGTATTTAGTCTTGGCCATTCGCTTTCATTCTCCTTTGTTTAGCAAGTAATGACAAAAAGCTAGGTTATGTACCCGTCTTTACCCCTCCCCGTGTGGCCCCAGGGTCTAACCACGGCGAACAGCCAGGGTTTATCCTGCCTGGTGACGATGACGGGACAGTGCGCATGCCGGGCCGGCTGTATGGCGACCGTCGGCGTGGTGACGACGTGTTTTTCCATTTCCTTGCCCATGTACACCTCCACCTCCGCCCCGAGGTCGCTCAGGTCGTAGGGGTCGGCGCTCATAAAAAGCAGGAATTCGGTATACGGGTGTACGTGCGGTTTATCGGGGACTGGACCGAATCTGTAGGGCGCTTTATTCATGCTTTCGTAGGACATGTGGAACTCGAAGTCCTTGCCGTGAATATCGGTGATAGCGCCTTCGTGGGTATCCGGATTGAGCGGTCCGTAATGCCAGGGTCCGTTACGGGTAAAAGCCAGATGCTGTACGTTTTCCCGGTACGTGGAACGCATGAACTGGGCCGGTTTACCGGGCTTATCACCCAGTTTGACCGTCTTGGCTTTTGTTTCCGGCGCCAGCGATATCGCCATTCCCATGAAGCGGTCATCCATTCTCTGGATAGTGGCGGGCATGTGCGGCATGCCTTTGGGCACCGCTACCGCCGTCGAGGTGGTAATCATGTGCGTTTCCTTCTCCTTGCCCAGCATCAGCTCGATTTCGGCTCCAAGGTAACCCAGGTCGTAAGTGTCCAGTCCCATGAATATCATCACCTGGTCGTAGTCGTGCACTTCGGCGTCATAAGGCTCTTTGCCTATTTTCCCGGCCGACCAGAAGGCACCATACTGGATATGGACGTCATAGCCGAGGAATTTACCGTTCATCTCGGTGCCCTGCCGGAAATGGCCCTGACCGTAATCCTTGAAAGAAAGGCTTTTTATCAGGTGCCCGTATTTACTTTTAGCCATTTTCTGTTACCCTCCGTTAAACCGTTTTGAACCAAGTATAGCGTTTCACCCGATTATCTGCAATGCCAGCTGATCCTGAAAGCAGACCTTAATCATTACGGACTAAGCCGTGAATGATACGAGGGCCTGCCTGCGCTGAAGCTTCGGCGGACAAGCTGCCAGGGTGGGAATAGATACCAACTAGGGGGAGGTGGGAGAAAAATACAGGCTAGGTTTATCTTGACAAATTTATAGGCTGGCACGTATTATGGAAAAACATGATAAACAAGAACAATATCTTCATTTACATCGCTCTGGTTGTCACCCCTACCATTTTCCTGATTGTTGAGCATTATACGCACATCGAGTTCCTGCTGCATCTGGCGGCAATACCCCTGGAAGTGCTCGTGGCGGTATTCATCGTCGAGATGTACCTGGAAAGCCGGCAGAAAAAGGAAAGACGGCGCCAGCTGATGCATATTAAAAGCTGCATGTTCCGCCTGGAGATGCGCAGCCTGTTCGTCGCTAACTTTATGGCTTTGAAGTCGCCCCCGTTGACCATCACCAGGATAAAAGGAGCCACGCTGGACGAACTTAAGAAGATGCGGGAGGATGCCAACGCCATCGAGTACAAATCGTTAGAATCGATGGAACCGGTTATCATGGAATACGTTGAAGCCCAGTCTGTCTGGCGGAACTTCATGAATATTGCCCTGGACTACGGTTTCGACGATATTTTTCACGACATGGTATACATCCTGCATTTCATCAGTGACGTCAAGAGTTATAAAGAGAACAACCCGGACAAGCTGTTTATTCATAAAGCCGCCAGCAACGACCTGTTGATGCGGAAGACGATCAAGGTCCTGGGTGACGGTATCCGCAAGTACCTGGACTACGCCATAGAGCTAAAGGAAGAACAGCCGGAACTCTTTGATGAAATCGTCGCTGACTACGAGCTGGCAACCCACATAAGAAGCTAGCAGGGCGGGCTAACGAGGGATTTTTCTGTCAATTAGATAAAACGGGAAGAAGATGGTCGTTTTATGCCTCGGCGAGTTTCTTGATATTAGCCACAACCTCCGGCCCGACCTTTTTCATAACGGGTCGAAGAACTAATAGCTCAATAATTTTTCCGATAAACCAGTAGGGCATCGTAACTTCGTGCATCAATAAAAGCGTACTGCCCTGGTTGGTAGGTTTAATAGTATAGGCTACCTTCATCCCCTTTACATCGCCACCTAGAAATTGGTGGAAAGCGATTTTTTTGTTCTCTTTCCATTCGTCAAATATACAGAGAGACCTGATAAGCCGCCCTTCGGTTTCTTTCTCCATGTAAAACATTGCCCCTCTGCCGCTGTGTTTTTCACCAACCCATTCGAATTTCTTGATGAGCCTGTCTATCTTAAAAACATTCTCTCGCCTGGTTATTGCCGGCCAGACATTTTTTGGCGGTGCTGCAATATCGATAGATTCTTCAAGTTTCATTTCCACTTACCTCCCGTGCGGGAAATAGCATTTACTATAGCGGGTGTCAACCTGCCGGACTGTCTAAAACTTAATTTCCTCAAAAGGGGGGGCAGCGATGTTCCACTTCCATGTTTTCTGGACGGGTTAAGTAAACTCCAAATGAATCTGGGAATGTCTGTATTTTACCGTAGCATCTACCTCTGCCCATAGTCAATATTTCACAAACCTTGGTGTATACGGTGATTCCTTGTCCAGGTTTATCCCTTTCTACCCTTCAGATACAAGCCCTTCACTTTATCTCCTATAAGTACGACTTCTTCTGCTTTAAACCCGGCATCTTCTACCAGGGAGCGGAGCTCATCAGGTGAAAGCTTGCTTCGGAAATAGCTCGGGGGTACACCCCATTTACCCCATTTCCTGATATATCGGATAACCATTTTCATCACGTCAAACCGCTTCATACCGTATCCTGTATAATCCACGATAAGCAATAATCCCCCATCCTTAAGAATCCGATAACTTTCCCGGAGTACTATTGAGGGATTCTCTATTATATGAATCAGGTTAGCCATGAATACGCTGTCGAATTTACCGTCTGGAAAACCCATTTTTTCACAATCGGCTTTTTCTACCACTACATTTTGATAATCTTTCAGTTGTTTTTTTGCCTCTGACAGCATCTCATCTGAAAGGTCAGTAGCCGTAACACGGCGGGCATTTGCCGATAATCCCTTGGTGAAAAAGCCTGCGCCACATCCAAGCTCTATGAGTTCCCCCAGATCGTTTTCACCAGATAATTTCTCCAGGATTCCCTGCTGTACGGCACCTCCGACAACATACGTCTGGTCCTCGTTAAAGTTGTTGGCGAACCTGCTCCAGTATGTCTCTTTCCTATAATCTTCCATAGATATTCCCTCCTGCTATTTAGAGAACACAAAAAATTTGGAGTCATATTTATGTTAATTTACTCACTCCTGTGGGTAAAGTAGCACTTACTTAAGCGAGTGTCAAGAATCTACATTCTCTTCCGGTTTAAATCTGGAAGAATTTTTAGTAGAATTCTGTAAAAAGAAAAGGAGAGCTACGCTGTTCTCCTTTTGCTTTATCTTTTGGTTAAATCACCATTATAGGAACACGGGGATGTTTCTGTTTTTATCGTCACGTCTGCCGTGCTTGACATATATAGTGGTTAATCATAGACTGTAGTGACTAATTGGCACGGGAGGAATATTCCTCATGAAGTGCCCGAACTGCCAAGCTGAGAATCGAGAAGGTGCAGAGTTCTGCAGAAAATGCGGGAAGTCACTTCAAGCAGAAATCACCTGTCCTCAATGCGGACATATAAATCTCCCCGATAGCGCTTTCTGTGAGAAATGTGCACATTCCTTAAAGGAAGTACTACCCCTTAAAAAACCAAAACCCAGGAAACCCTCAAACGTTGAACCCACCTCATTTGCCGATGGCCGCTACCAGGTCAAGAAGTTACTTGGTGAGGGTGGCAAGAAGAAGGTATACCTCGCCCACGATACCCTGCTGGACAGGGACGTCGCCTTTGCTCTGATAAAGACCGAGAAGCTGGATGATAACACACGGAAACGTATCACCCGTGAAGCCCAGGCCATGGGGAGACTGGGCGACCACCCTCATATAGTCACCGTCTTCGATATTGGGGAGCACCGGGGGCAGCCTTACATGGTATTGCCAGTACTGCCCGGCGGCGACGTGGAAGGGCTCATTGAAAAAGCCCCAGAGCATCGCCTGCCCCTGGACAAGGTCATCGAAATCGGCAAATGCGTCTGCAAAGGACTTGAGTTTGCGCATTCAAAAGGCATTGTCCATAGAGACCTCAAGCCCGGCAACGTCATGCTGACCGAGGACGGCACCGCCAAGATAGTCGACTTCGGCCTGGCAGTGGCGGTCGACCTATCCCGCCTGACCCAGTCCGGGATGATGGTGGGTACTGTCTCATATATGCCTCCAGAGCAGGCCATGGGCGGCAAGGTGACGACCCAGGCTGACCTCTACTCCCTTGGCGCCATGCTTTACGAGATGGTGACGGGCAGACCACCCTTCGTAGGGGATGACTCGGTGTCCATCATCGGGCAGCACATCAACACACCACCCGTATCTCCAACCTGGCATAGAGCTGACATGCCACCGGCATTAGAGACACTGATACTTCAACTTTTAGAGAAAGACCCTCAGAAGAGGCCGGAATCGGCAGCGGTGGTCTTACAGGCTTTAGAGGCTGTTGAGGCTGGCGAGATAGAGCCAACCATAGAAAGCAAGATAACTGAGAACCCACTCTACCGGAGAATATTTGTTGGTAGAGAACCAGAGCTAAGGCAGCTACAGACTGCTTTCGAAGGCGCTATGTCCGGGCAGGGCGCTTTGATGATGGTGGTGGGAGAGCCAGGTATCGGTAAGACGGCCATCTGTGACCAGCTCAAGACCTTCGTAACTTTAAGGGGCGGGAAAACGCTACTCGGCCACTGCTATGAGGAAGGGTCATTATCATTACCCTACCTGGCATTCGTCGAGGTCATGCGCTCTTATGTACTCGATAGAGAAGCCAAAGACCTTCGGGAAGAACTGGGCACTGGCGCCGCCGATGTCGCCAGAATTGTCTCGGAAGTTAGGGAGAAGCTCAAGGTAAAGCCAAGGCCAAAGGGCGACCCTGAGGAGGAGAGGTACCGGCTCATGCAGGCGGTTACCGGCTTCCTGACCAATGCCGCCAGTGTCCAGCCCCTGCTTATTGTACTTGAAGACCTGCATGATGCCGATAAGGGTACATTAGACATGCTAACCCACGTCTCTAGATATCTGTCCGGGGCTAGGCTTCTGATTATTGGTACGTACCGCGATGTCGAGGTAGACCGCACCCATCCTCTCTCGGCGGCTTTAGCTGAATTGAGGCGCGTCTCTAACTACGGCCGCGTCATCCTGCGTGGACTGAACGCGGACGAGGTCAGGCGTATGCTGGAGGGCATCACTCGGGAAGAGATACCCTGGAACCTCGCTGAGGCAGTGCACCGCCAGACGGAGGGTAATCCCCTTTTCGTCCAGGAGGTGGTACGCTACCTTGCCGAGGAAGGACTCATCACACAGAAGGAAGGGCGCTGGCGGTCTACCAAGGAAACCCCGCTGGAAATGAGCATCCCCGAAGGATTACGGGACGTAATCGGGAAACGCCTTTCGTTATTGAGCAAGGAGTGTAACCGGTTACTTTCCACTGCCGCCGTCATCGGACGTGAGTTCTCGCTGGAAACCCTCAGGGCGGTGGCAACCATCGAGGAAGATAAGTTTCTCGAGGCGCTTAGAGAAGCCGTGCAGCTTTCTATTCTGGAAGAGCGCCCGCAGGTGGGCCAGGTACGCTACCGCTTTACGCATGCCTTCTTCCGCCAGACACTCTATGAAGAGCTTATCGCCCCGCAGCGTCTGCAGCTGCACCAGCAGGTAGCCCGCTCGCTGGAGAAACAGTACGCGGGTAAACTTGAAGAACACGCCGCCGAGCTTGCCGAGCACTTTTCTCAATCGACCGATTCTTCTGACCTGAAAAAGGCCGTTGACTACGGCAAGATGGCGGCGCAGCGCGCCATGAATGTTTACGCCTACGGGGAAGCGATAAGACTGCTGGAACAGACGTTGAAAGTACAGAGAGTGCTTGACCCGGAGGATAAAAAGGCAACTTGTGATATTCTGCTGTCCCTGGGTAATGCACTCCGCTTGGGAGGGGAGCCGAAACGAGCTTTAAGTGTAGAGCTGCAGGAGGCGTTTTCCATGGCCGAGGATATCGGGGACAGAGAGCGGGCATCCCGTGCCTGCCATCTGGCATTAACCAGCCTGATATATCACGGCGCCGGCGGGTTATCAAGCTGGGTCACTCCTGAGGCTGTCCAGTGGGTGGAGCGGGCCGACCGCTGCGCCGAACCGGATACGGCAGCCCGTGTCTGGGCAAACATTGGCATGGGGGAAATGAAAGCTATAACGGGATTGGTCACACGGAAGTTTGATATGTTAAACGAGGGATGCCGTCTTCTCGTCCGTAACATTGAGATGGCACGCCGCCTCGATGACCCCGATGCATTCTGGCATGCCTGCGCCTCCCGGCTCCTTCACGGTGCGTCGCCGCAGCAGTTCGAGGAGCGACTGCGACTGGCCGAGGAACTTGTCGAAAAGCCGCGTACTGGCGTGTCGGTAGTAACCTATGGTCTTTCATTATTAATAATCAGTCATGTCTTCCTCGAGGCTGGCCAGCGAAAGCGTGCCGAGAAGTACTTTGATGAAATGCGCGAAATAGCCGAGCGCAGCGGGCAAGCAAACGTGCTGTTATGTTCGATACTCACAGATGGTATAATAGCAATCCTGGACGGCCGCCTGGAGGACGCCGTAAAAATAGGGCAGCATATCGATGCCCGAGGCGAGGAACTGGGTATCATTCAATTTAGCAAAGTATACGAAGTCATAGTCAACTATATGCCCTCACTCTATCTGGGCCGGATTGATGAACTCCTAACGGAGTGGAATGAATATGTCAAGGGTCATGATGATATGTCTGCTTCACTACTGGCACATGCTGGCCGGGAGGCCGAAGTAACTGAAATACTGGAACGTGTGGTTTTAACCCGCCCCGGCTTCGGCACCACCGAGGATATGGCACGGTCTCTGTGGGACACCGTTTATCTGGAGGCAGCGGCTATAATCGGGCACCGTCAGGCAGCCGAACTACTGCTGAATCGGTTCACCGGCAGTGGTCTTCTTACAACAGGTCTTTTGTTACCCACATGTATCATGCGTCACATGGGCGGGGCGGCGGCTCTGCTAGGTAGATATGACGAAGCCCGACAGTATTATAACGAAGCCATCAAAATATGCACGGAAATGCCTTTCCGGCCTGAGTTAGCCCTCAGTAAATTGCAGCTTGCCGAATTACTGCTGGAGCACTACCCGGACGAGAAAAAGGAAGCTTTAGAGCACCTGGACTTCGCCATCAAAGAGTTCCGGGAGATGAAAATGCAGCCCTCGCTGGAGCGGGCGCTGAGGCATAAGGATATACTGAAGGCGTAAAGCAGCGGACACTTCCTAAGATATTCTTGTTCCTGTTGTAGTCTCTGTTTTGCCCGGAAATCACCACTGGATAAACATAGGCATGACGACATGGATATAGTTGTCCGTGCCTACCGGGCGGAGGAGTCCGGGACTGGAGGGGTTGTTGGTTTCCAGGGCAACCTGGGCTTCGTCAAGTACGCTGAGGACATCAATCAGGTATTTACCATTAAAGGCGATTTTTGACTCGTCGCCTTCCACGGTGGCGTCGATTTCACCGACGTCGTCGCCGACCTCTTCGGAACGGGCGGAGACGGAAAGCTTGCCGGGGTTGGTCTCGCTCCCCGGCGTTATTATCAGGCGGACGGTGCCGCTGCCGTCGCGGGCAAAGATAGAAGCCGTCCGGGTGGCGCGGAGGAAATCGGCGACGCTGACAATCATGCGGGTGGTATAGCTCTGGGGGATTATCTGCGAGTAGTTGGGGAAGGTGCCCTGGACCAGTTGAGATACCAGTTCTACGCTCTTGAGGCGGAAGAGGACCTGGCTTTTTTCGGGATTAAGGGTGATACTAACGGTTTCCTCATCATCTGCCATGAGACGGCTAAGCTCCAGCAGCGTCCTTGCCGGAATAATAATCTCGGTCTTGTCCTTGATTTCGTCGGCGATGGGCATCTTATAAACAGCCAGTCGGAACCCGTCAGCCGCGGCTAACGTCAATGTCTTGCCTTCAAACTGGGCGCAAACGCCGGTGAGGACCGGTCGTGATTCCTCGGTAGCGGCGGCGAAGGCGACCTGCTCGATTGCCTGACGCAGGGCTTCGACCTCCAGGGTGGTGGTGATGCCTTCATCAACGCTGGGAATCGGGGGAAATTCCTTGGCGTCGATGCCGCTGATGCGGGCTTCGAATCGGGCGCATTTGAGACCCAGGGTCTTGGTCTGCGGCGAAAGCTGAACGGAAATCGTGTCGCTGGGCAGGGAGCTGACGAATTCGGTCAGGAGCCGGGCGGGCACGGTGATTCTCCCCTCGTCCTCTATTTTCACGCCTATCCAGCAGCTGATAGCCATTTCCAGGTTGGTAGCCACGAGTTTGAGTCGGCCCTCATCGGTAGCCATCAGGACATTATTGGTGATGGGCAGCGTCGTCTTGGTGGCGACGGCTCTGCCGACGATAGCGAGTCCTTTATTCAGGTTCTCCTGAAGACATGAAAGTTTCATGATGCACCCCCCAATATCAGTGGTGGACTAGTATACAACATAATCCGGTACTATTCAAGCTCTATGGTGCCGCTCTTGCCGCCGCTTTTACGTACTAGGCGGATGTTCTCTATTTTCATACCGCGGTCGACGGCTTTGCACATATCGTATATCGTCAGGGCGGTCACCGTGGTGGCGGTCAGGGCTTCCATTTCCACGCCCGTTTTACCGGTGCTTTCCACGGCGGCGGTGATTTCTATGGTGCTCTTGGCTTCATCGAGGCTGAATTCTATGGTGACGTTTCCGATGAGCAAAGGGTGGCAGAGCGGGATAAGGTCGGGCGTACGCTTGGCGGCCATGATACCGGCTAATTTGGCAACGGAGAGGACATCGCCTTTTTTCGTACCTCCCCGCTTGATTAACCTGAAAGTCTCCGGCTGCATCCTGACGACGCCCCTGGCGACCGCCATTCGGACGGTATCCGCCTTGGCGGTGACGTCCACCATCTTGGGTCTGCCGCTTTCGTCCAGGTGGGTCAGCTTTTTAGCCAATTCTAGAACCTCACCCCCTGTGTCCCCTTCAGGGAGAACCCTTCAGGGTGAACCCCTCTCCTTACGAGGCTGGGAGAAGGAGAGGGGGATTTTCTTAAAAGAGGGGCGAAGCCCCTCTTAAACTCCCCCTTGTTTACACGGGAGTAGTGTTGCACAGATATGTTTTATCCCCCGACCTGGGAGAAGGGTCTTCCGTTGCGTTTTTTGCCTTCGGCGAGGCGGTGTCCCCGCGGTTTACCGGCAACAGCTTTTTCAATCAGGTTTTTCAACTCATCAGCGGTGGCGCCGCGGCGCAGGGGCTCGCGGAGGTCTATTTCGTCCTCGCTGAGCAGGCAGGGACGTAGCTTGCCGTCGGCGGTGAGGCGGAGTCGATTGCACTGGTAGCAGAAGTGCTCGGTGACGGGGGTGATGAAGCCGATAGTTCCGGAGGCTCCGGGCAGGCGGAAATACTTAGCGGGACCGTTGCCGACATCCACCTTCCAGGGCTCCAGTACGCCTAACGATTCGATGCGTTTTCTCATTTCGCTGACGGGGAAAAGCCTGGTGACGACCGGTTCTTCGCCGTTGACGGGCATGTGCTCGATGAAGCGCACGTGCCAGCCGTCGCTGGCGGTCTTCCGGGCGAAATCGATTATTTCATCGTCGTTGATGCCCGCCATGACGACCACGTTGATTTTCACGGGGTCGAGTCCGGCCGTCCCGGCGGCTTGGATGCCGCTTAAGGTATCCTCAAGTTCGCCGCAGCGGGTAATCTGCCGGAACCTGTTCGGCCGGAGGGTATCCAGGCTGATATTGACACGGCGCAGCCCGGCTTCTTTGAGTCCGGCGGCATGCTCCGCCAGCAGGATGCCGTTGGTCGTCAGTGAAATATCGTCGACAGTATCAATACCCGCCAGCATTTTGACGAGGTCAGCCACCCCCATCCTCACCAGGGGTTCGCCCCCGGTAATCCTGATTTTATTGATGCCAATTTCCGCGGCAGCCTTCACCACGGTACGGATTTCCTCATAGGTGAGGATATCGCCGTGGGACATCAGGTTAACGCCGTCCTCCGGCATGCAGTAAACGCAGCGCAGGTTGCAGCGGTCCGTCACCGAGATGCGCAGGTAGTTGATGGGACGCTGAAATGAGTCTGAAATACCGGTCATAGTAATGCCTTCCAATGCGTATTATACAGGAAAACGTAAAAGCAAGCCAGAAAGGGTGAAAGGAGTGTTTGATATATCAAGGCAAAGAGGTTAGAATGATGCGGCCGGGCTGAGCCGATGATGATACTGGGCGGCCCGGGTGGGAATAGATAACACCCGAAAGAAAGGTCGAGGATAAAGAATGTCGCTGGATGTTATAACCATTAAAACAAGTATAGTAAACTGCTACCTTTTAAAGACCGATACCGGTTTTATACTTATAGATACGGGTATCTCTTTCCTGCGCGGCCCTTTGAAAAAAGCACTGAAAGATGAGGGATGTAAGCCGGGAGATATCAAGCTCATTGTGATAACGCACGCCGACTTCGACCATACCGCGAACTGCATCTGGCTCCGGAAGAAGTACGGCGCCAGGATAGCCGTCCACCGTAACGAGGTTGAGGCCGTCGAAACCGGAAGAATGTTCCTCAGCCGGAAAACTAAATTCGGATTATTTACCCGGCTGGTGATGTATCTGGGGGGACTGCTGATTTACCGGCGTTTCAAACCAGATGTAATCGTGAGTGACGGGGACGATTTATCAGAGTACGGACTGGACGGCAGGGTTATTCATATCCCGGGGCACTCATCGGGTTCTATCGGGGTGCTGACCGGTGACGGCGACTTCTTTTGCGGCGACCTTATGGCGAACAACGGAAGACCGAAGAAAAACGCCCTCGTCGATGACGAGGCGGAGATGGACGCCAGCATCGATAGGCTTAAAGCTCTTAACGTTAGAACCGTTTATCCCGGGCACGGCAGGGCTTTTAAGTTGAAAGAGTATTCAGAGAACGACTGAACGATAAGTTGATAAAGAACTAAGCCCAATTCAGGACTGGCGTTCCATAGCCATTAACGCCGCTCTGGCTTTAGCCGCCGCCATAGCCCGATGGCTTATCCTGTTCTTCTCCTTCGGAAGCAGTTCGGCGAAGGTCTTTTTCAGTTCCGGCACGTAAAAAACGGGGTCGTACCCAAAGCCCCGGCTGCCCCTCGGCGCGGCGATGATATTCCCCCGGCACTCTCCGGTGAAAAATTCAACGATGCCGTCGGGTTCGGTAACGGCGATAACGCAACGAAAGCGGCCGGTGCGATTGCCCTCGGGTATATCCCTGAGTTCATTCAGCAGGTAGTCGATTCTATCCGAATCCGAAGCGCCCTCGCCAGCCCAGCGGTGGGATAAGGGGCCCGGCCTGCCGCCGAGGGCATCCACCTCCAGCCCGGAATCGTCAGCCAGCGTCAGCAGTCCGCTCGCCGCCGCTAGGGACACCGCCTTCTGCCGGGCGTTTTCGGCGAAGCTTCCTCCGGTTTCGGGAACGTCCGCAGTGATACCCAGCTCGGCCGGTGTCACAATATCGTAGGGGATGCCCCGGAGCAGACTTTTATACTCGCGTAGCTTGCCCCGGTTATTGGTTGCCAGCAGGAGCCTTTTTAGTTTCACCCGTATCCCTTTTTGGTAATTATAAACGAAGCCGCAGCATTTAGCTACGGCTCCGCAGTTTTTCCCGTAATTATTGCATTAAAAATCAATCAAGGTCTTCGAACCTGTCCTTGAGCTTCTCCATCACCTGAGGCATGGTGGTGTACTCCATTTCGTCGAGGGGGAGGCGGTGGGGCTCGAAAGGACCGTGGCGCCGCATCATGTCAGCCATTTCGTTAGCCTGGTGGCGTGCCAGATTGAAGGCCTTATCGGCGAACATGTCACGCGGGCCGAGCAGTTTGCCGTTGCACAGCTGGTAGCCCAGGCAGATAACCCGCGGGGGTCCGTCGAAGCGCGAGGGGGTGCTGTCTTCTAGAGATACCGGCATCAGGGGGCCCATGTGGGAGCCGCGCATCCAGCCTTCCACCAGCACCGGGGAGGCGAAAGGTTCGAGGACTTCACCGACGGCCGGGAAGGTGCCCTGCGAACGGACAACGCAGACGGGGTCGTCCTTGCCGACATAACGGCCGGCCATGAGCGAGAGGCGCTCGGTGGACGAGGCCGCGGCGATGTCCCCGGTTTCCCGGTGAAATACGGCCTTGACAGCGAAGCGGGCAGGAGCGCCGATGAACACCAGCATATCGTAAATTTCCTCGGGCGTATTGAACTTAATCTTCTTGTGTTCTTTAACGTCGTGGACTTCAAAGGTATAGCCGGAGTGCATGGTGGGGGCGATGACCAGGCCGATGGTGTTAAAGGGGTCGGCGAACATCTTATAAAGAGGCATATTCCAGGCGCCGGCGGAGGTCTTGTCCGCCATAAAGATAAGCACCGGCTCGGAAGTCCTCTCCTCGATTTCCATCTCGGCGAGTCCCGGTCCCATGCCTTTCACGTTGCCCGAGAAAGCGTCGGTCAGGAGGTCCTGCCCGGCGCCGTAGAGCTTCATCTTTTTTGCCAGCGCGGTGCCGTCGACAAAGGTATCCCAGGCAAGTTTGTGTATTTCGTAATCGCCCGTTCCCTTTTTATGGGTCATGATAAGCTGGAGGTCATCGCCGCACTTGGTCGCCTGGCAGTCAACCAGCGTTCCCGCTTTCCTGGCTTTATCCAGGCATTCCTGGGCTCTGGCGATGATGTCGGGGTGGGATTCCGAGTGGCCTACGTAGCCACCGATGTCGGCTTTGATAACGCTCAATGTGATTTTCATGGCTACCTCCGTGTTTAGTATTCGATGCCCTCGCGGGCTTTGATGCCTTTTTTAAAGGGGTGCTTGATATTAACCATCTCGGTTACCAGGTCAGCCATTTCCACTAGGCGACTGTCCGCATGGCGACCGGTAAGGATAAGCTCGACATTGTGAGGTTTCTCTTCGATGAGCCTGATAACGTCGTCGATCTCAATAAGCTTGTACGCGATAGCGACGTTCACTTCATCCAGCACTACAAGGTCATGGCGGCCGTTTTTAACGGCCTGACGGGCAACCTTCAGGGCTTTCTCCGCCTGCTCTTTTTCCTCCGGCTTAACGTTGAGGGGGTCGGTAAACTCCCGGAAACCTGACTGGAATATCTCGACATTAGGGAGTTTGCGCAGGGTTTCGTATTCGCCGTAAGTGTAATCGCCCTTCATGAAGAAGACGATGAAGATTTTCAGTCTATGGCCAGCCGCCCTGAGAACGGTGCCCAGCGCTGCGGTCGTTTTACCCTTACCGTTGCCGGTAAAGACCTGCACCAGCCCACGACCGTTTTCAGCAGTCACTTAATACGTTGCTCCTGGAGAGGATGACCCGAGTAATTGCCTGAATATTCTATATGCCACAACATGCTAAATATGTATGAAATGGGTTAGAAATGAGTAGGATTTTACTCCCGGGCAGTGCAGGCTCGATGATGGCTTGCCCCGATGCGCTGGTTCCATAAGTCCAGAAAGCGTGATAAAACTCCGTTTCTTAAGGAGATTATCGTGAGAACGCAGCAAAACCGTTTATTTTTACCGTTCGGCGCGTTTGTTATAGTTTATCAATAAAAACGTGCGATTGTCAACTGTATACACGGAGTTGCCTGTATTTGGACGACTGGCGATAATTATGCCTGACGTAAGGCTTTCGGTCTTGTCCTGAGGTAAGTGGTTATGCCGGTAAGGGCGGGTAATGCTATGCCATAGATAACGAGCACCCCCGGCACCTTCAGCCACCAGTCCACTAGGGGCAGTAAGACAAAGAGGAAAGCCATGGACGGGGTGACGTTCCTTTTGAGAACGAGGATTAAGATGGTGGGTAACGCCAGTATCAGCATGGGCAGGGTTACCAGGACCAGCAGTATGCCGATGGTGGTGCTGACGCCCCTCCCGCCCCGGAATCCCAGAAAGACGGGCCAGTTGTGACCGATGACGGCGGCGGCGCCGGTGACGAGGACAATTGCCTGGGACATGTTAGCCGCCTGCGCGATAAGTATCACCGCCGCTCCTTTGGCGGCGTCGATAACGCCCACCATTATTCCGGCGACGGGTCCCAGCTCGCGGTAGGCGTTGGCAGCCCCGGCGTTTTCATCGCCTATCTGACGGATGTCTTTTCCCTTGAGCAGCTGCCCGGCGAGATACGCCGTGGGCAGGGAGCCGAAGAGGTAGCCTATTAAAATTACTAGCCAGGGAGGCATATTACCCTCCGTTGGTGCCGGGAGCGGGACTCGAACCCACAAGGATTGCTCCGGCGGATTTTAAGTCCGCTGCGTCTGCCATTTCCGCCATCCCGGCGTGTACTAAGCTATTGTATGGGCAAAAGGGGAGGGTGTCAAGAGATTGAGCGTAAAAATCCGGGAGTTGCAGGGTAATGATTCAGGATGAATATGAGATGATACAGGGCGGCATGGGTGGGATTACTTCACCCTCACCCTGCCCTCTCCCTTCAGGGAGAGGGCAGGGTGAACCCATCGAGGGAGAGGGTTTATGATTATCGGGCTAAGCAGCAGATGATGCGAGGACGGCCTGGGTGGGAATCCTTCGACAAGCTCAGGATGAGGGGGGCAAAGTAAAAGACTTACCGGTGTGAACTGCGGAACGACCTCATTTTATCCGCATGTTTATGAAAAGTACCTTCCGGTGGTTTTTTTGTGGTTATATCCGGAGAGGTTTTGGCGTCAACCGATTGATTGGATGGAGCCGGTTTTTTATCATCGGGTGTTGCCGGAGTCGCTGTTTCTTCTTTATCTTTTGTTTTGGCGGGATTTAACGGTGCCGGAGATTTTTGAATTAGCCGGGCTTTAATAAGAGCCGTGCCGATAAGACCGGCAATAACTTTGATAAGTTCGGGGGTTTGCTTATACAGGCGCCTCCTGTTTCGAGAGGCAATCCCCAGGATACCATGGACACGGTAGGTCATCAGAGGAGCGGCTACCATCCATTTATATCCCGCATCGGGAAAGGATAACAGCCCGTACCGTCCGTCATTGGAAAGGTCAGGAATCACGATTTCATTTCCCATGCCGATGATTTGCTTGCTGAAGCAGTGGTCGATATCCATCCTGGTCATTTCATGTCTCATTTCCGGGGAAAAACCGCGGTGCGCCGCCAGCGATAATGACCACTTACGGGTATCGACCGTCTGCACCCAGCAGCATTCCGTTTTCAGCACCTGGGAAAGCGTGTCCAGGGTCATGTCCAGGAGCTTTCCGGGCTCATTGGAAAGGGCTAATACCTCGTTGATGTCCCTGATTATGGCGAAAACGTTATCGTTTTTAATCTAAGAAGTCCTCACGGAAATTTTCAGACCAGATAAAATTATAGCGAATTTTTCAGATATTGAAAAGTCGGCGGCACATCTGTTTTGCTAACGATAGACAGATTTTATTATCATATATAACAAGGAATATCGAAAAGGGGGAGGTCATCATGGAAACGCACGAAATGCTATCGAACGCCTACGGCGCTATCTTAAGGACGCTGGAATACACCCTGGAAGGACTCACCGAAGAAGACCTTAACTGGCAGCCCAAGCCCGACTGCAACAGTATCGGCTGGCTGGTCTGGCACCTGACCCGCTGGCAGGACGTGCAGTTCTCCTCGTTCATGGGCAAGGAGCAGCTCTGGATTGAAGCGGGGTGGCATAAGAAGTTCAACCGGCCCGCCGACCCCAAAGACAGCGGCACGGGTGATAAGCCGGAAGACCTCGCCAAATTCAGGTCGCCGGATGCCGGGACGCTGCTGGGCTACCATCGGGCGGTACTGGAAAGGGCGCGGCAGTACTTCCCCACCCTGAAAAAAGCCGACCTGGACAAGATAGTCGAGGGCACGCCGTTCAAACCCCCGCCGACTGTAGGGATGATGCTCGTGGGTACGTTGAGCGACGGTATGCAGCATGCCGGACAGGCCGCTTACATACGCGGTTTGCGCCAGGGATTCGGCTGGCATTAAAATGCATAAATAATATCAGGATAAATTAAAAAAACCTGAAACGATATTGACAAATAAGTATTTTCGTATTATTATGCGCAAATGGCAATGGAAAACGAGGTCATTAAGCCCAGGTTTATCAAAGGGCAGAAGGTCATTATAAAGCCTGTAAGCGAGTCCGGGCTGTCCCAGCGGGAAAGCGATATCAACCAGTACGCCGGGCAGGTGGGCGAGGTCTCCGATTACCGCTGGATAAGCCCGCGTACGGGCCAGGTTTTCTATATCTACAACGTGCTTGTCGGCGACAAAAAGAAAGAGATAGTCGTCCACGAGGACGAGATGGAGCCCTGTTTAATTTAGGAAGATCGCACTGAGTAACAAACGCGGGTAGCTCATTTCACTGCAACCTGCGTTATTGTTTTATAAGGGGGTGGAGGCGACGGGCGGATTCGAACCGCCGAATAGGGGTTTTGCAGACCCCCGCCTTAACCTCTTGGCCACGTCGCCGCTTTACACACTACATTCTATGCCAAAACTGTAAATGATGCAATATGCCTTTTAAACGAAATAGTTTTGGCTCGATAGATGCGTTCGAGCCTCACCCCTTACCCCTCTCCAGCCAGATGCACAGGCAATAAACCACAGTATTTATGGCTGGAGAGGGGAGTAAAGGAGAGAGGGGGCTAAACCCCCTCTCAAATACTCTCCCCCTCTTGAACATCAAAAAAAATCGAGGAAAAAGAATAAACCTGTTCGAGAGGGGGATAAAGGGGGTGAGTAAAGAAATATCTAGATAACAAAGACTACATTCTAGAGTCGGCGGGTGAGGAACCATTTTTTAAGCTCGGGGTGGGTTAATTTGGTGCCGCGGTCGTAGTACATTTCATATACCTCGCCTCCGGTGGTCTTAACGCGGTAATAATTGCGGTGGCGGCGGTGGTACCAGCGTTTGCGTTTGGGCGGGATGTCGCCGTAGCCGTAGTCGGGCCAGAACTCCAGGACCTCGGCGACCTGATACTCGCGGTCGCCGATGCGGAAAGACACCGGGGCTTTGACGTCCCCGCCGGTGGTGACCTCTATCTGCTTGCCGAAAAAATTCTCGGGCATGAAATACCTCAGTGATAATGCTAGCGGGGAAGGAGGCGGGTGTCAATATACCCCCCGCCATTTACACTTTACCCCCCTTTCTGGTAATCTAAGACGTAAACTTGCTCCGGCGCAGGAGGTGACGCCATGAAAGACGCCTATGCCAGGGCCGGTGTGGATATCAGCGCCAAGGATAAAGCCGTAGCCAGAATCAGTCAACTGGCTAAGTCCACGCTCGGTCCCGAGGTGCTCAGCGGCGTGGGGTTCTTCGGCGGGTTGTACGAGTTCAAAGGGTATAAAAACCCGTTGCTGGTATCCAGTATCGACCAGGTAGGCACTAAGACCAAGCTTACCTTCGCCCTGGAAAAGTACGACACCGTCGGCATCGACATCGTCAGCCACTGCGTCAACGATATTTTTACCTGCGGCGCCGCGCCGCTTTTCTTTCTCGACTATATCGGGCTCGGGAAGATGATTCCCGACAAGGTGGAAGACATCGTCAGGGGACTGGCGCAGGCATGCCGCGAAGTCGGCTGCGCGTTAATCGGGGGCGAAACGGGGGAGATGGCCGGGCTTTACGCCACCACCGCCGATTATGACCTGGTGGGGTTCGTTATCGGGGTGGTGGAAAAAGATAAGTATATCATGGGAAAAACCATTAGCCCCGGCGATGCCGTCCTCGGGCTTCTCTCGAACGGACTGCACACCAACGGCTACTCGCTGGCGCGCAAAATCTTCGGGGAGACCCGGGAGGCTCTGAATAAACGATATCCCGAGCTGGGCGGTACCGTCGGTGAAGCACTCCTGAAACCGCACACCTGCTACTACAACCAGCTCAAGTCGCTGCTGCCGTACATCAGGGGTATGGCGCATATCACCGGCGGGGGACTCGTAGATAATGTGCCCCGCACGCTGCCCGACGGCCTGGCGGTACGCTTCGACAGCAGGAAATGGGACGTGCCGCCGATTTTCCCACTAATACAGAGACTAGGAAAGGTCGACCGCGACGAGATGTACCATGTGTTCAACATGGGCATCGGCATGGCGGTTATCTGCGCCCCGGAAGACGTAAGTCGTTTTACATCAGAACTCCGCGAAATTAAGGTTATCGGGGAGGTGGTGAAGCAGGCGGGGGATAACAGGATTATCATTGACTGACGAGGTGAGGGATACGGAAAAAGCGAAAAGGACCAGGCTGGACATTATTTGGTCAATACTACTGACCGTCCTGGGCATAGCCTGTTTCCCGGTCAATCCTCTCGTTTGGGCGGGCGTTATCGACGTGAAACAATACCTGCCGTTGCAAATCATCGCCTGGGTCATCCTGGCGTTGAGTATGATACTGGTCTTCGCACCGATGGTTATGTTCCCGCGTCGGGGCGGGGTCTCCAAAGGGAAATCATGGGTGGATACCACTAAACTGGTGAATACGGGCGTCTACGCCATCGTCCGGCACCCGCAGTACACCGGTGGCATCTACGCAATATTCCTGACAAATTTCCTGTTGTATCCGCACTGGTTGTTCGCGATTCTTGGTTTGATTGGCATCGTGGTTGTCTACCTGGGCTGTGTGGAGGAAGACAAGCTGCTGGTAAAGAAATTCGGGGACGATTACAGGGACTATATTCAAAGGGTGCCCCGGACGAATTTCTGGCTGGGGATAATCAGGTTGCTGCGAAGCAGAAGGAAAACGGAGGAATTTGATGAGAGCCATAATCAGCGTATCGGATAAGACCGGGGTGGTGGAGTTCGCCCGGGGACTGGTCGGGCTGGGGTACGAGATATTCAGCACCGGCAACACTAGGAAAGCCATCAGCGGAGGCGGGGTGGCGGTCAAGAGCGTCTCCGACATCACCGGCTTCCCGGAAATCCTCGACGGACGGGTGAAAACCTTACACCCGATGGTCCACGGCGGTATCCTCGCCCGCCGCGACCTCCCCGCCCACATGAAAGAACTCGCTGAGAAGAAAATCGAGAAGATAGACCTCGTGGCGGTGAACCTCTATCCCTTCGTGCAGACAGTAAACAAAGAAGGTGTGACCCTGGAGGATGCACTGGAGAATATAGATATCGGCGGGCCGACGATGATACGGGCTTCCGCCAAAAATTACCCCGGCGTGATAGTTGTCGTCGACCCTGCCGACTACCCCGATATTTTAGAAAAACTGCAGAAGGGCGATTTGCCGCTGGAAGAGCGCAAGCGACTGGCGCAGAAGGCCTTTCAGCACACGGCTATCTATGATACGGCTATCGCGCAGTACCTGCGGCAGGGCGAGACGGGCATGCCCGAGGAAATAACCGTGGCTATGAAGAAGCGCTACGCCCTGCGCTACGGCGAGAACCCGCACCAGAAAGCCGCCTTTTACGCGGAGCTGGCGGTGGGGGCAAGGCAGAACACCGGCATTACCTGGGCTAAGCAGTTGGGCGGGAAGGAACTATCTTTTAATAATATACTCGATGCCGACGCCGCCTGGGGGGCGGCCGTCGACTTCGCGGCACCAACCGTTTCCGTCATCAAACATACCAATCCCTGCGGCCTGGCCAGCCATGAGGACATCGCCGAAGCCTACAAAAGGGCTTTCAGCGGCGATGACGTGGCGGCTTTCGGGGGCATTGTCGCCGCCAACCGGCCGGTCACTTTAGCCATGGCAGAAGCCATGAGGCCGGTATTTTACGAAATCGTCATTGCCCCCGGCTACGAGCCGGAAGCCCTGAAGCTGTTGAAAGAAAAGAAGAAAGACCTGCGAATACTGGAGGCGGAATTACCCCCCGGCTACGGCAAAGAGGAGTGCGGGTATACCGATTATCGCCGGGTCAAGGGGGGCTTCCTGGTGCAGAACTCGGACTCGGTACCGGAGAAGCAGGTAGATATGAAAGTGGTCACCAGACGCGCCCCCACGGCTAAAGAGAAAGAGGACCTGCTCTTCGCCTGGCGCGCCTGCAAGCACGTGAAGTCCAACGCCATTATGCTGGTGAAAGACAGGATGGTAACGGGCATGGGGGCGGGACAGCCCAGCCGCATTGTCAGCGCCATGATTGCCGGGGAGAAAGCCGGCGACAAAGCCAAGGGCAGCGTGCTGGCTTCCGACGCCATGTTCCCGTTTAACGACGTCGTCGAGCACGCCGCGAAGATAGGCGTGACGGCTATCATTCAGCCCGGCGGGTCGATACGCGACCAGGACTCGATAGACGCCGCCGATAAGCACGACATCGCCATGGTACTGACGGGGGAGAGGCATTTCCGGCACTAAAGTAAATGAATAACAAAGATTCAGTCAATTATTGCGGGAGTTATTGCGGGGAATGTGCCCTATCTCCCGAGTTCACGGCATTAAGAAATGCGGCTATAATTCTGGATGAGATCATCGTAACCCACGGACTTCAAAGCTGGGTGCCTGATGCCTGGCTACCGGAGGCGGAAAACAAGTTCGACTTCGCCGAGTTCCGCAAAGGTCTGGCTTTTTTCAGTAATCCGGAATCGTTTTTTGTCTGTAAAATAACCTGCAAAGAAGGGGGCGGACATCCTGAATGTATTATGCGAAAATGCTGTCAGGCACGCGGACTCGATGTCTGCTTTGACTGTGATGACTTCCCCTGTAAAAAAGTTGAATGGAACCCTGGAATGATTGAAAGGGGCGAAGAATATAAGAAACTCGGTAAAGATGAGTGGCTGAGGCAACAGGAAAAGGAGGCGAAACAGGGATATGAGGTTTACGCCGGGAAATATTATCGGGTGTGGGCAGGAGAAAATCCCCCCGATTCTTAGTAAAGCAGGGGGAAATGGGGATAGTATTTACGGGCTAAGCCGTGGATGACGCGGGTCGGCCTGGGTGGGAATAGATAACAACCGTGGGGTGGGGTGGAAAAAAGGTGAGGAGAAAGGGGGGTGGCTATGGCAAATGCGGTTTTGGTGGTGGACATGCTGCGGGGATTCATGGAGGAGGGATACCCGCTGTCTCTGGGCGCCGGGGCGCGTAAAATAATCCCCAACATACAGAAGCTGCTTGAGCGTGAAATCGAGAGCGGTTCTAAAATCTTCTTTATCTGCGATAGCCACGAACCCGACGACCTCGAATTCAAGATGTTCCCGCCGCACAGCATTGCAGGGACCGAAGAGGCTGAAATAATCCCGGAGCTGTCAAAATACCCGGGGGAAGTAATACAAAAGAAGCGTTACAGCGGCTTTTACGGCACCGACCTCGATGCCAAGCTGCAGCAGCTGAAGCCCGATAAACTGATAATCTGCGGGGTCCTCACCAATATCTGCATCATGCACACGGTGGCTGACGCGCGGAATCGCGACTACGAGGTAGAGATACCGCTGGACTGCGTGGCTTCTCCGGACGAGGAGGCGCACCGCTTTGCCCTGGAACACATGGACAAGGTGCTCGGGGCGAGGCTTGTTTAGGAGGTGATGCATGCCGGTGCCTGAGTTCAAGCCATCAAAGGAGGTTCTCTCAGGGGATACCGCCGATATCTATTTCCTGCGCACGGTAGAAATCCTAGAAAAAGAAGGACTGAACCCGGTGGCGACCATGGAAGTTTTCGGGAGCCGCGCCGGTATACTCTGCGGCATCGAAGAGGTCAAGGCGCTGCTCGATGAAGTTTTGCCCGGAGACAACCGCGAGGTCTGGGCGTTAGCTGAGGGTGACAGCATATCGAAAAAAGAGGTGGTGCTGCGTATTACGGCCCCTTACCAGAGCTACGGCGTTTACGAGACGTCGATAGTCGGTATACTAGCCCACTGCAGCGGCTGGGCGACGGCCGCCCGGGAGTGTGTCGATGCCGCCGGGGATTTACCCCTTATCAGCTTCGGGGCGAGGCACGTGCATCCCTCGGTAGCAGGCGTGATGGACTACGCGGCGGTGGTGGGGGGCTGCCAGGGCTGCTCCAGCGTTATCGGGGCGCACCTGGCAGGAATAGAAGCCTCGGGCACGATGCCCCATGCCCTGATTATCGTGGTGGGCGATACGGTGAAAGCCACCGTGCTTTTTGATAAACATATGCCTCCCGATGTCCCACGGGTATCACTGGTGGATACGTTTTTGGACGAGGACGAGGAAAGCCTGCGGGTGGCTGAAGCGCTGCGGGAAAAACTCCAGAGCGTGCGACTGGACACGCCTTCGGAACTGGGTGGGGTGACCGTGGCGCTGGTCAAAAAGGTGCGTGCCCGTCTGGACGAGGGAGGGTTCAAGCATGTGGGCATTTTCGTCAGCGGCGGCATGACACCGGAACGGATTAAGCAGTTTATTAAAGAAGGAGCGCCGGTGAACGGATTCGGCGTGGGCAGCTATATCAGCGGCGCCAAGCCTATAGATTTCACCGCCGACCTCCACGAAGTCGATGGTAAGCCAATCGCAAAACGGGGACGAACACCCGGTATTACGCCCAATCCAAGGTTAAAACGGGTTTTGTAAAGGAGGGGATATCATGTTGTGGTATCAAATGGAAAGCTACCTGAAATCGTGGTTTGACTATCCCGGCCAGACGTGGGACATGATACTCATCAGTATCGGTCTGGCGTTAGCTTTCGGGGCGGTATGGCTCCTCGCCTACTCTCCGCCAATCTTCCGCCGTCACTGGCTCTGGGCGGTGATGGTATTCAGTGCTTTCTTTACCGTGCTGGCGATAGTATTTATCCAGGTACCGTTACAGTATTATTCCGGCATGGCTTTAGAAAATTTCTGGGACACGTGGACGCTTTACACCTGGTTACTGCTGGCTGGTATTCCATCGGTATTGGCTAGCTCTTTAGTACAGGAAGGCGCCAAGATGGTGCCGATAGTCGTCTGGTGGTGGCGCAGCGCCAGGACAATCAACCCCAAACTGGGAATGGCTATCGGGGCGATGGTCGGCGCCGGTTTCGGCGTATTCGAGGCTTTCTGGGCGCATAATCTGGTCTTTATGTCCGGATGGTCTTGGGATATAGTACGCAGTGAAGGGCTGCTAATGCTGAGTCCTTTCTGGGACAGGTTCTGGGTGATAGCTTTTCACATCGGCGCATCGGCGCTGGCGGGATACGGACTGGCTAAAGGAAAAGGCTGGCAGTTCTATCTCATCGCTTCGGGACTGCATGTCCTGGTTATATATCCCGTCCTGATTTTCCGGAGAGGTCATATGACCTTCAATCAGGTGGAAATATGGGTGGCGATAGTAGCGGCACTGGTAAGTGCGGCAGCCCTGTGGGTGATCTGGAAAAAGTCGCGGGAAGAAGAACCTCAGCAGGAGGAGATTCAGCCGCCTGAAACGCCTGTTGAAGCGGAGTCTTAACAGCGTCTGAATTCCAGCCTGAGTACTTCTGACGTGTCAGGGGTGACCTTAACGCGCTCGTCGATGCGCCAGCCGACCACCCAGGTGATTTGCTCTGGTGAGGCGACGATGGGGACGCGGCGCCGCCACGACCGCGGTATACGGGCATCGATCATAAACTCATTGAGCTTCTTGGGCTGCGCCATACCCAGCGGCTGAAAGCGGTCGCCGGGACGGCGGCGGCGTACCGTCAGACGATTGCCCGTCCGGGCATAGTCAAAGCAGGCAGTTGTACTATTTTTCATATTTTCGTCTGCTTCAAATTCCGCTTTGGAGATAATTTCCGCATCGATTTCCCAGCCGGGAAGGCCGGTCTTTCCCGGGATATTCAGGGCTATGTCACCATCAAGAAGAGGGAAAGGGCAGAGAGATGATGAGTCGGGCGACAGCACATACCTGTCGTACTCGATGGTGAAATTCAGTCCGAAGGGCAGGCCGATTGCCTTACCCGCCGGTTTGTCAAGGGCGTTAAGGATATCCTCGATGTGTACCGCTTCGATGTCTTTCAGGCTGTCCAGCGCCGACTCTACCGCACGCAGCAGCAGGTATCTCTGGAGGGAGGGAGGCAGGCTTAAGAGGCTTTTCTTATTAATGATTACGGCGTCCCTTTCACGGCTGGTTGCCTTATTCCAGAGGTGTTCCACCTCTTCATCGATGTAATCCAGGTCATCGGCAACGATACCCGCCGTCCGGCGCAGGACTTCGGCTATCTGCGGATTATATTTGCGCAGTTCGGGTAAGAGATGGAGGCGTATCCGGTTGCGGAAAGGCTCCGTGGATAAGTTGGACGCGTCTTGCCGCGGTTTCAGGCGGTGTTTCCGGCAGTAAGTAAGCGTATCATCACGGCTCAGTTTCAGCAGGGGCCTGATGATGGTAAGGTCAGTCCCGGCGGACTTTATATGAACGAGCGGCGCCAGACCGCGTAAGCCCCGGGTGCCGCTGCCGCGGAGCAGGTGCATCAGGACGGTCTCGACGTGGTCATCGGCGGTATGCCCCACCGCCACCCGCGCCGTCCCGGCGTTCCCGGCGACCTCAGCCAGGAAAGAGTATCGCAACTCGCGCGCGGCTTCTTCCAGTGAAAGCCGGTGCTTAGCCCGGTAGGATTGAACATCCCGCGATTCTATAGTGGCGGGGATGCCCAGTCGTCTCGCCAACCGTCCGACATACGAGGCATCAGCCTCGGAATCCTTGCCGCGTAAGCGGTGATTGAGGTGGGCAACATGCAGTTGTACGCCCAGTTCCTGTCGCAGTTCCGCTAATATATGGAGCAGGCAAACGGAATCAGGCCCTCCGGATACGGCTACCACCAGCTTCTGGCCGCTATCTGCCAGTTTTTTTTCGCGGATATAATCGAGGACCTGCTGTTTGAAATCGATTGATTTTCGGGTCGGCATTATTTTCTGCCACCTTATTATGATTATCCGCAGGAGGTGTTATTTTGTTTCGAAAATCAGCCGGGTGCGGTGAATCGACTCCGGGTAATTTTTAAAGCCGAGGGCGGCAGCCACCTGCTCGGGACGCCCCGAGCCGCGGCTGTCGCAGCGCAGCTTCATCCCGATGGTGCATTTACCGCTCTGCCAGTCGATGAGATCGATATCTTCAATCAAAATCCTGAGGTCGTATTTACGCGGCCCGGTGTCCCGCTGGTGCTGCCAGGGGAGGCTCTTTTTCCGGAGAAGGTCGGCAATGGCAGCTTCTATTTCCGACCACGTTTTATCGGTGGTCAGTTCGACGGTATATTCGGCAAAGCGCACCTGCGACTGCATGGAAGGCATGTTCAGCGCCGCATTGTATACCTGACGAATATCAATTCCTTCGGGGAGCTGCCGGCTGACGGAGTCGGTAAACGTGTGGGGCGACACGAACTTCGCCAGAATTACGTCCATAAGCTCGGCGTCGCTGGTGACTCCCAGGGCAAGCGGCGCCGCCAGCGACAGGCGGGGATGGGGATTAAAGCCCTCGGAGTAAGCGATGGCGATGTCGGCGCGGTTAAGGGCACGGTGCCAGAGGCGTATCAGGTCAAGGTGGGAGATGAACCTCAGCCCGGCGGCGCGACTGAAATTTACACGCAGGCGCTGCATGGTATACTCCGGCAATGAATCATATTTAAGAAAAAACCTCAGTCAGTCTTATTTGTGCCGTTTTTATCTTCGGACTTATCGTTTTTATTGTCGTCGGTTTTTTCAGAGGCGGCGGACTTGCGTTCCCTGGTCAGGACGATTTTCTGAATCTTGTGTCCCTTCATCTCGGTTATCACCATTTTAAGGTCCTCATAACGCAGTTGCTCGCGCCGCCGGGGGATATGCCCCAGCTGGCTGAGGATAAAGCCTGCCACCGTCTCATATTCTTCGCCTTCCGGCAGGTTCAGTCCCATGGCTTCGTTGGCTTCATCGATGCGCATACTGGCGTCTATTTTGAAGGTGTAGTCGTTGACAACCTCATAGTCCTTTTCCACTCCGGCCATTTCGTCACCGACCTCACCGACAATCTCCTCGACGAGACGGGAAAGGGTGACTATCCCCGCCGTGCCTCCGTATTCGTCGACGACGACCGCCAGACGGTAGTTATTATCGCGCATCTCGGCAAAGAGGTCGTCGATGTGCTTGGACTCCGGGGCGAAGTAGGCGGGCCGGGTGAGTTCGTCGATGGTGCTTTGTTCATCGGCCGAGCCCCTGGCCAGCGCCATGAGCACGTCCTTCACTGACAGGACGCCGACCACGTTGTCCATATTCTCTTTGTAAACCGGGAATCGGGACATGGGGTTTTCCGTGTAGAGCGCCAGGAGGTCGGACAGCCTGGAGCCCTGAGTGATGGCAACTACCTCCGGGCGGGGCACCATGACCTCGTCGACGGGGCGGTCGCCGAACTCGAAGACCTTGTGAAGCAGCCGGGCTTCCTTCGCCTCAACGGTTCCCTCTTTACGGCCGACCGAAATCATGGTGCGTATTTCCGCCGGGGAAGCGAGTGTTTTACGGCCCGGCCTGGCGCCCGTCAGCCTGGTGAAACCGGTGGCTATCCAGCTTAGCGCGGCGACGAAGGGCGTGAAGACCCAGGATACCCACTCCAGCGGGCGTACCAGCCAGATAGCCGTCTTTTCCGAATGCCGGGCGGCGAACGTCTTGGGGGTGGTCTCGGCGAAGATGAGGATGACCACGGTGATAATGACGGTGGCGTAGAGGATCCCCCCCTCTCCCCACCAGGAGACCGCCAGTGCCGTTACCAGGGCAGCCGCCGCCGTGTTGCAGATATTGATACCCAGCAGTACCACCGACAGCAGCTTCTCCGGTTTCTGGATTACCCTGGATACACGCCGGGCGCCTTTAACGCCGGTGCTGACCAGGTGCTCCAGCCTGACCTTTTGCAAAGATAAGAAAGCCGTTTCCGAGCTGCAGAAGAACGCGGTCAGAGCTATGAAAATCAGGATAAGTATGATATAGGTTACTTCGTGGCCGCTCATGGCAATATCACTCTGCCTCCGGTTTGTTCTCGGACTTCGGTTTCTTATCCCGTATCAACAGGACCTTTTCGATTTTCTGTCCCTTCATTTCGGTAATCACTATCTTCAAGCCTTTATAGCGCAGCTGTTCGTTGCGGCGGGGTATGTGTCCCAGCAGACTGAGGATGAAGCCGGCAACGGTCTCGTATTCCTCATTCTCGGGGAGATTAAGCTCCATCTCCTCGTTGGCGTCTTCTATGCGCATGCCGCCGTCAATCTGGAAGGTGTATTCATTGATAATTTCATAGTCCTTATCGACTCCGGTCAGCTCGTCACCGACCTCGCCGACGATTTCCTCGACGAGTCGGGTCAGAGTGACTATCCCTGCCGTGCCCCCGTATTCGTCGATGACCACAGCCATACGGTAATTGTTATCGCGCATTTCAAAGAAGAGCTCATTGGTATGCTTGGACTCGGGAGCGAAATAAGCCGGCCTTACCAGGTCGTCAATCGTACTGTCGTTGCTGATGCTCCCTCTGGCGCGCGCCATCAGGATATCTTTGATGGAGAGGACCCCGACGATAGTGTCCAGGCTGTCTTTGTATACCGGGAAGCGTGAGAGGGGGTTTTCAGTATAAAGCTTGAGGAAATCGGCGACGGTGGAGCCCTGGGGAACGGCGGTGATTTCCAGACGGGGCACCATCAGTTCGTAAACAGGGCGGTCTCCGAAGTCAAAGACCTTATGCAGCATCCTGGCTTCGTCCTCTTCCACGGTGCCTTCCTTGCGACCGACCGAAATCATGGTGCGTATTTCTTCGTCGCTGATAATCGACCTGGCTACCGGCGTGCCGCCGACAAAAGTGGTGAATCCGGCGCTTATCCAGCTGAGGGCGATTACGAACGGCGTGAATAGCCAGGAAATGAACTGCAACGGCCGGTGCAGCAGCAGAGAAAGCCTTTCCGAATACTGGGCGCCATAGGTCTTGGGGGTTACCTCGCAGAATATCAGCAGGATGACCGTCAGCACCACGGTGGCAATGGTGATACCCCACCTTTCTCCCCACCAGTGGACAGCCAGAGAGGTTGCCAGGGCGGCGGCGGCGGCATTGACCAGGGTATTGCCGAACAGGACGACGGAGAGGAAACGCTCCGGGCGATCAATCAGCCTAGCGACGTTTTTGGCTCCTTTGACGCTAGTGCTGATGAGGTATTCGAGGCGGACACGCTGCAGGGAGATGAAAGCCGTTTCCGAGCCGGAAAAGAAGGCGGAGAACAGCAGGAAGACTATTAACAGGAAAATATATAGTTCTATATTGGGCATTTGCTGTAACGCTTATCTTAGCGTCTCTACAGGAATAATGATAACATCGGACTGGGGGAGTGTCAAAGGGGGAGGGGCTGATGCCCCTCCCGATATTTATCTTAGGCGTTGTATCTTAACTCAATCCGGCTTCGGCGATAATCTGAGGAACCAGTTCGTCCCAGCCGAGTGGCATGATGTGCACGCCATGACAGAGAGGCTTGACCTCCCTGATGATGCGGGCGGTAACCTCCACGGACTTTTTCTTGCGGTCTTCCTTGACGGTTTCCGCCATTTCATTGATAAGGCTATCGGGGACATTGATGCCGGCGACGTTCTCGTTCATATATTTAGCCATGGCGGCGCTCTTGAGGATGACGACGCCGGCGATAACGGGGACATTGAATGGTCTGGCTTTATTCATAAAATCCTCGAATTTTTCCGGGGAGTAGATTGCCTGGGTCTGGAAAAACCGGCATCCGGCGTCGATTTTCTTCTTCATCTTGATAACCTGAGGTTCCACCGGTTCGGCGCCCGGAGTTACCACGGCGCCCAGGAAGAAGTCGGGACGGCTCTCCAGTTCATGGTCAGACATATCGTATCCCTGGTTGAGCCTGCTGGCGGCCTGAAGCAACTGAACGGAATCGTAGTCATAAACAGGTTTGGCTTCGGTATGGTCGCCCAGGGTAGGATGGTCGCCGGTAATGCAAAGGACGTTCTTGATATCCAGCGCCCAGGCACTTAACAGGTCGGACTGGAGCGCCAGCCGGTTTCTATCGCGGCAGGTAAGCTGGTAGACGGGTTCCAGTCCCCGCTGGACGAGCCGGGCAGATACGGACATGGAGCCGACGCGCAGCACGGCGCTCTGCTGGTCGGTAACGTTGATAGCGGTGACGTAGTCGCGGAGCATCTCAGCATCATGCAGGCATTTCTCAAGGTCGACGCCCTTGGGGGGACCGATTTCACCGGTGATAACAAATTGCCCTTTTTCAAGTTTCTCTTTTAGTTTACTCATTCTGTAAGGCTCCTTAATCGATTAAAGATAAGCGTATCAATCCACGCTGGAAACTGTGGATTCACCCGCCAGTGATTTGAACGTCGCCTTGCCTTCGCTCACGGAGAGGGAGCGGGGGCGACTCCATTTCGAGTTGTTCTTGGGGGAAATATATACCGACATATCATCAAGGCGTCCCAGTTCGCGTAGACGGTCGTAAATCAATTGCCAGCCGCAGTCCCGGTTTCTATCGACCTCGCATTTGCCGTCGATAGCGCCGCCGCAGGGTCCGTTAAGCAGACCCTTGGCGCAGAGCGTGACAGGACACAGGCCGCCAGTATTTTCGACGATGCATTCGCCGCAGAGCGAGCAATACTCGGTAATAAAGTCGTCGGTCACCGTTTCGCCGCCGAAAATGGTGTCACAGCCGGGGTGGACTGAGCCTCCGTCGGTGGCGTCCATGACGGTATGAATGCCCTGGCCGCAGGCAAGGATGAGGAAAGAATCCGCCTTTTCGGTCTCGTCTTTATAGGTCTCGGTGAGCATTTTCCTGACGATGGCAAGTTTACACAGGCTGACGCCGCTATCGGTGCAGGCATAGCCGGTGACCTCGATGCCTCTGCGGCGGAGCCTTTCAGCCATTTCTTTAGTTTCCGGTTCGCCGCCGGAATGGCATTTGGCGGCGCAGTTGCCGCAGCCGACGACGAACACCTTTTCTCCGGGCTTGAGATGACTGATAATGTCATCTAAAGGTTTCTGAATAGTCGCGTGCACGTATATACCTCCTCTTTGTGTCTGTTGTGTCAGCCGACAACGGTAAAAAGCGGCCTGCTGGACCGGATATAACACCGCGGGCTGTCAGCCGGGGATATTATACCCTAGAGGGGTATAGTATTACAACAATAGAAATAGGGTGTTTACCCTATGTCTCTTGGGGGAAAATGGGCGGTGAAAAGTAGCGGGCAAAAGCAGGATGAACCAGGGTGCTCTGGTTGGGATTACTTCACCCTCACCCCATTCGCTACGCTCAGGGCAGGCTCTGCCCTCTCCCTTCAGGGAGAACCTTCAGGGTGAACCCATCGAGGGAGAGGGTTTATCATTATCGGGATAAGCCAAGAATGGTACGAGGGCCCGCCTACGCTAAAGCTTCGGTGGACAGGTGGTTTGGGTGGGAAAAGATATCAAAGATAGGGGGGAGGGGTATTAATGTTTAGCAGCCCTTTCCAGGTACTTTTTCGTCCAGGGGCAGGCGACGATGCAGAGTCCGCAGATAGCGTACTTTATACCGAAACCTTTTAAAGACAATTCCCGCGCTGTATTCAGGCATTTAAAAGCGTCGTATAAAGCCTCGCGGGGCATACCGGCCTGCCAGCTTTCTCCGGTAATCGCCTGACCGGGGCAGGCTTCAAAACAATGGGTGCAGTGAGAGCAAAGTGATGCGTTCGACGGGTGGCCGGGGGAAATCGGGGCATCGGTAAGTACCGTGGTGAATCTCAGCGCCGAGCCGAAACGCTTGGTGACCAGCAGGGCGCACTTGCCTATCCAGCCGAGTCCGGCGCGGGTGGCTACGGTCTTGTGGGGGAGACTGGCGGAGAGGGTGGCTTCGTTCAGTCCGAAAGTGGTGACGCGGGCCTGAGCACGGTATCCTTTTTCCGTAAGGTACTGCGCGGTCATCCGCCCGAGATTATCCAGGAGGTTGTTGACTCTATGGTATTCGTCATAATACGCGCGGGTGGGACCTTCTTTGATTTCTGACATTACTTGAGGATTTAGAGCTACGGCGATGGAGATACCGACAGGGAAGCCGTCACGGGCTTTGGAGTCTATTTCCTGAAGATCGGCAAAGCCGACGAGGCTGGCGCCGTTTGAAAGGAGGAATGATGTTAGTTCTTCGTTGAGAGCGGGCATGATGATTTAATTATAACATCAGAACAGTGGGGGGATAAAGGGAATTAACCCCCGCCCCGCCCCCGGTGATTTTTATCCCACCCATAGCCCACCCTCGTCACACCGGCAGCCTGCCCGGGGATTATATAACCTCATCCCCACGCTGGGTGGGGTGAAAAACCTACGGGATAAGCAGTTGATATCACTGGGCGGTCAGGGTGGGAATAGATATAAAACGAAGGGGGGTGGTAAAAGCTAGCTGTCTGCTTCTAGATATTTCTGGGTCCAGGGGCAAGCAGCGATACATATGCCGCAAAAAGTTCTACCTGTGATTTCACCACCAGTCCTTTTGTTTAGTAAATCTCGTGCAGTTCTCCGGCAGGTAAAGGCATTAATAAGGACATCTCGTCCTACTCCTACACGCCAGTCCTCTCCGGTGATAGCTTGAGCGGGACAAGCATCGACACAGTCGGTACAGTCTCCACATCGGGATATATCTATCGGTGTGCCGGTGGATAACCTGGCATCGGTCAGGATACTGCCCAACCTGATAGCCGGGCCGAACTCCTCGGTAATGAGAATGGCGCATTTGCCAATCCAGCCGAGCCCGGCGCGAGTAGCGATAGTCTTTTGAGGGAGTCTGGTTTCTAAAGTATCAGGGTACTCCTCACCAGGGGTGGTGCGGGGCTGGGCTTCGTGTCCTTTTTGTTTGAGGAACAGCGCCGCAGCCTGACCAAGTTTATCCAGGAGGATATCAGCCCTCACGCATTCCTCAACATATTTTTTGGTAGGTCCTTCACGAATCTCGGCTATAATCCGGGGATTAAGAGCTACACCGAAAGATATACCAAAGGGGTAATTATCACGAACGTCATGGGGTATTTTTTTTAAATCGGCAAAGCCTATGAGGTCGGCGCCTTTAGATTTTAGGAAGACACGAAGTTCATCCGACAGAGTCATTATCTTTTCTAGCACTTCGTATACCCGCAGGCGGGGCAGTGGTAGCAGCCCTCGGAGAAAACGAGCATGTTGGAGCACTCCGGGCACTGGCCGGCCATGTTCTTGGCAAGGCCGTAGTCCTCGAGATTCGGCTTGGCGTCGCTATCGACGTGCTTTTCCAGCACGCTGGCGATGGCGTCGGCGCATGATAGTATCGACTTACCTTCTTCCCAGGCAATAGACGGACAGCGGATGCCGCGCAGCTGCTTGACCACCTGGGCGACATCGACGCCGGAACGCAGCGCCAGGGTAATCAGTCGGCAGATGGCTTCGAGCTGGGCGACGGCGCAGGCGCCGGATTTACCCAGAGTGGAGAACACCTCGAAAATCCCCTTATCGTCGTAAGCCACGGTGATATAGAGGTTGCCGCAGCCGGTATTGACCTTGGTGATGGTCCCCCGGGTCTCGGAGGGCCTCTTGCGAGGGGCGCGCTTTACCGGCTCTTCCGCTTTAGCCTTTTCCTTCTTGCCGGTGGTCAGCACCTGGGTCTCCCGCGAGCGGTCGCGGTAGATGGTGATGCCCTTCAAACCCTCCTCGTAAGCCATCATGTAGGCGTTAGCGACGTCCTCGCGCGTGGCTTCATGGGGGAAGTTGATGGTCTTGGAAACTGCATTATCGGTCGAACGCTGGAAGGCCGCCTGCATTTTGACGTGCCACTCCGGCGTAATCTCGTGGGCGGTCATGAAAACATTTTTTATTTCGTCGGGGATTTCATCGATGTCCGCCAGGTGGTCGCCCTCGGCAAGCTTTTTCATCAGTTCTTCCGAGTAAAAACCGCCTTTTTTAGCGGCTTCCTCGAAATACTTGTTGACCTCGACGAAAGGCGTGCCGTCGAGGACGGTCTTGGTATAGCTCAGCGCAAAGAGGGGCTCGATGCCGCTGGAGCAGCCGGCAATCATGCTCAGGGTGCCGGTGGGGGCGATGGTGGTGCGGGTGGCATTACGTACCGGAGGTCCATCCCGGACATCGTAAATACTGCCTTCGAAGGCGGGAAAGGCGCCGCGCTCCTTGCCCAGTTCCACCGATGCCTCCATGGCTTTCTCACCGATGAAACTCATTAACTCTCCGGCTATTTTGAGGGCTTTTTCCGAATTGTAAGGCACGCCGAGCATCAGCAGCATGTCGGCAAAGCCCATAATGCCCAGGCCGATTTTCCGCGTTTTCCTGGTCATCTTCTCAATCTGCGACAGGGGGAATTTATTGACGTCGATGACGTTATCCAGGAACCTGACGGCGGTCTTAATAGTGTGGGTCAGTCTGGGGTAATCGATTTCATAAGCGGCGCCCTTTTTCTTCATCATTCTGGAGAGGTTTATCGACGCCAGGTTGCAGGACTCGTAGGGGAGGAGGGGCTGCTCGCCGCAGGGATTGGTGCTCTCGATTTTACCCAGGTGGGGGGTGGGATTGGACTCGTTAATGCGGTCGATGAAGACGATGCCGGGGTCGCCGGTCTCCCAGGCCATATCCACGATTTTATCGAAAACTTCTCTGGCGTTAAGTTTACCGTCGGTTTTCTTGTTGCGCGGGTTCACTAGGTCGTAATCTTCACCAGCTTTAGCCGCTTCCATGAAATCGGCGGTCAAAGCCACGGAGATATTAAAGTTGGTCAGGGCGTTCATATCTTCTTTGGCGGTGATGAACTTCATGATATCCGGGTGGTCGATGTTAAGGATGCCCATGTTGGCGCCCCGCCGCGTTCCCCCCTGCTTGGTGACATCGGTAACCGTATCAAACGCCCGCATGAAGGAGACGGGACCGCTGGCAACGCCGCCGGTGGAACCGACCACGTCGTTTTCCGGTCTGAGGCGTGAGAATGAAAAGCCGGTGCCGCCGCCGCTCTTGTGAATGAGGGCGGTGTATTTCACGGCGTCGAATATCGACTCCATAGAGTCGTCGACGGGCAGGACGAAGCAGGCGGAAAGCTGCCCCAGCTTTTTCCCGGCGTTCATCAGGGTGGGGGAATTGGGGAGGAAGTCCAGCCCGTACATCAGCTGGAAGAATTCATCCTCGACGGCTTTGACGTCGGCTTTGGGGTTGTAATCAAGTTCCGCCGCGGCAACGGCACGAGCCACGCGGCGGAACATTTCTTCCGGCGTTTCTATCACCTTCCCCCGGTTATCCCTCAACAAATATCGTCTTTCCAGCACTTGAAGAGCCGTGTCGGTAAGACCCGTATCTGGTACGGTTTCTCCGGTAGTTTTGACTTCCGTTTCTGTTTCCGTTTCCATGGCGGCTTTAACCTCCTCTTCTGGTGCTGGTTTTTCGGCGTTCAGGACTTCCATGACCATGGCTTCGATCTCAGCCTCGGTGGGCAGGCGCCGGGCGCGGCGTGAGCTCCTGTCCACCAGGTCTTCCATGCCGGGCAGCGTGGGCAGGGCTTTAGCCTGGGCCCTTTCCAATCTTTCGATAACCTGGGTCGTCAGCTTCTCCACGAGCTTGCGGTCACGTATGCCCATCGACTCGGCGTTGGAGAAGACTATACGGGCGACCTGGCTGCGATTGACGGGGGAAGGATATTTTTTATTAGATTTATTATTTACCATGGATTTAATTCCAAATGTGATGTTTTACCTTATAATCAATTAATGAAAGTAAGAGAGATAACAAACCTGTTATCTCCGTAACCAAATCCTTTTATTTCGCTAGGTAAGTGCTTTATTTCTTTACCGACCTTAAAAGTCAAATTACCTTTTAATACATTATTAGAATTATATGCATCATGTAAGACTGAGGGTGGAGGAACAAACGTTTTTAATGGTGAAAACGAGACTCTATTTATATTTTTTTTCTTGGGCCAAGACAATGAGAGTGACTTGACTTGGGTTTTCCCTAAAGTCCATTTTGATACAATACAAGTCTTATGATATAGCTCAGAAGCTCTAATTGCAGATGACTGAATAGATACCCTAAACATTTCAGCCAATCGTTCAATAGAGTTAATTGATGCTCTTAGAGTATTTAAATACTTACTAAAAACGAATGCAGGCATGAGAAGCTCAGTAGCAGCCTCATCACATAATTTCTCAATAGCTATTAATCTTTTCTTGTTTTGTATTTGTGGGTTGAAAGTTCTGTGTTCAATGTGGTTTGTATAATTATCAAGTTTCAACTCACTAAATAATAAATGTCCTAATTCGTGAGCACAAGAAAAATTCTGTCTTACTAAGGGGTCATTTTGATTTATTTTTATTTTAACTCCATTAGCAAATCGAAGTAACATGCCGTTTGTTTTACCAAGGTTTACTTTCTCTATGCTTCTAACTCCGAGTAGTGAAGCATATTCTTCTGATAAAAATGGTGGATTATCATGTCCCCTGCTGTTGATCAATTGGTTTACTAACTGTCGAGCACTATCAATAATTAGTGAAGTAGCTTGTTCTTTATTCAATTGTTTTGATAATCGGTCTGAATGAAAATTACTAGGAAATGTTCCTGAAGTCATTCTCCACCCCAATCATCTTTTGGCATTCTGTCATGTTCAGTTAAAGGTGCAAAGAAATCCCTTAAATAATTATCCATCGCCTCATAGCCTAGTTTATAATTACTTGATCTGAATTCAATTGTTGAACAAAACGCATTATATAATTCTCTGCGTTGCTCTGGCGATACTACCTTTAATGGTTTGCATATACTTCGATGTAGTAATTCTTTATGATATGGTTTCAATTTATTATAGATAGAATACGGTAAATCCATTTTATCAAACCAGAGCTTGATATCCTTTTTGCATACTGAGTTGTTTTCTTGCCATGATATCTCTGTCATCTCCACCACCTTATAATTTTGCTTCCTTGGTATTCATATTATTGATTGTTTTTATCTCTTAACCCTCCGCGGTTTTTTGGACTGCGCCGACAGGGGCAGCTGTTCGATGGGGATGAGCGGCAGCTGGTTGGCGGGCTGCTTCGAGGCGTGGCTTGCCAGGCTGTCCACCTCTTCTTTAAGCGTGGTGATATCCTCAAAATCGCGGTAAACACTGGCAAAGCGGATATAAGCAATATGGTCGAGGCTCTTTAGTCTAGCCATAACCATGTCGCCGATGTCAGAGCTTAATACCTCGGCTTTGCCGGTCTGATAAAGCTCAGCCTCTATGTTGTCGACCAGTTCCGCCACGGCACCGCTATCGAGAGGTCTTTTTTCACAGGCTTTGCGGACACCGGCTAAAAGCTTTTCCCGGTCGAACTCCTCGCGTCTCCGATCTTTCTTGATGACAAAAATGCTGGCGCGCTGCAGGCGCTCGTAGGTGGTGAAACGGGAATCGCAGCGCAGGCACTGACGCCGACGCCGTATGCCGTCGTTAACGTCACGGGAGTCGATTACCTTGGAATCTACATATCCGCAGTAAGGGCAATTCACGGGTCATCTCCACATTTTGTAGTGCCGAGGTTTAGAATTTACCACAAGATGTTGTGGTTTGTCAACAGGGTTTACCCTTAAATATTCATAATTTTTTAACAAATATTATCAGTATTTTTTCTTTACCTGAAAAGCTCGGGTAAGCTATGATGATATTGCGAGGAGTTCTCTATGGAATACCAGCAAGCCCTGGAATATCTTTTGAGATTCGCCGATTACGAGCGACTGCCCCGTTCGGGGATTGTCTGGGATCTGAGGCGTGTCCAGAGGCTGCTGGAACGGGTGGGAAACCCCCAGTATGCCGCCCGTACCGTACACATTACCGGGACCAAGGGTAAAGGAAGTACCGCCGCTATGATAGCGTCGATTCTGAAAAGCGCCGGCTACCGGACGGGACTTTACACCTCGCCCCACCTCCTCTCTTTCACCGAACGGATACAGGTCGACGGCAAGCCCATTGACGAAGCGGACTGGGCAAGACTGACCGAACAAATCAAGCCGCATGTAGAAGCCGAGAACAAAATCGGCGACCTGGGAGAACTGACGACTTTCGAGATAATGACGGCAATGGCTTTCCTGCACTTCCGGCAGGTTAAGGCGGACTACCAGGTAATCGAGGTTGGTCTGGGGGGAAGGCTGGATGCCACCAACGTCGTCAAGCCGCTGGTATGCGTGATTACGTCCATCAGCTACGACCACATGGACGTGCTGGGGGACACACTGGCGAAAATAACCGGGGAGAAGGCTGGAATTATAAAGTCGGGGGCGACGGTGGTAAGCGCGCCTCAGTTCCCGGAGGCTATGGAGGTAATCGAGAAGGTCTGCCGTGAGAAGGAAGTCCGGCTGATAAAGGTCGGCGAGGAAGTGACCTGGGAGAAGGGGGACTTCGATGAAGAGGGGCAGTCTTTCCGGGTGAAGGGACGGCGGGCCGACTATGATTTATGGATACCGCTGCTGGGGGAACACCAGATAGAGAACGCCGCCAACGCCGTGGCGGTCGCGGAGATTTTAACGGAAACGGGGGCGAGGGTACCGGCGGAGGACATTGCCCGAGGCCTGGAGAACGTCCACTGGCGGGGGCGTTTGCAGGTACTGGGGAAAGAGCCGTGGGTCGTCGTTGACGGGGCGCATAACGCCTACTCGATGCAGCGGCTGGGAGAGGCTATAGAACATTACTTCAAATACGAAAAAGCCAGGCTGATACTGGGGTTCGGGAACGACAAAGACCTCGCCGGTATGGTGCGGGAGGTGGTGGGTATTACCGGGGATATTATCCTGGTGGCGTCGCGGCACCCTAGAGCTGTAAAGGCTGAGGTGCTGGTGGAGGAGTTCAACAAACAGGGGGTAACGCCGCGGGTGGCGGCTACCGTGAAAGAGGCCATCAGACTGACGCTGGATGAAGCCGGGCATAACGACCTCATCGCGGTGGCAGGGTCGATATTCGTTATCGCGGAGGTAATGGAGTATTTGGGTGGGTGAGGGAGAGAGCCGGGTGCGTATCCTTAAAACGGCAGGGGAATAAAAGACTGATACGAGACGAGGCTGTCCAGCGAAAGCCCGGTAAGTGAGGGGTCTATCTTTTTAACAACACTCGACGGAAGCATCGTCAGTTCTTTATCTACCAGACGCCAGCGGATGGCATCTACAATTGCGTCGTTATCCAGCAGGTTCGCTTTGTTGTCCAGGTCCTCAAGATAGGCTATCGGGTCGTTATCACCCGTGAAGTCATTGAACGCATCCAGAAATACTTGAGCCGGAGCGCCTCCTTCAGGGTAGCCGGCTTCCGTGGCGATAGCCCATACCCGGCGCAGATTGACGCTATCCCAGCCCGAGCCGCCGATACTCGTATGCGTTATATCGCCAAGCAGGACGGACATGTTGATATATCCTCTAAAACCATACTCTTCACACATTTTGGCGATGACATAGGCTTGCAAGAGGTTGCTGGCAAAATCGTTGCCCCTCATTGGCAGGGATGTCCGGTAGCCGCCGAAGTTTTTCTGGGCGTACAGCAGTTCCCCGATTTCATAAATGAGATTGGGTAATATCTGGAGAAGGGTCCCCTCTCTAAAATACATGGTGGCGCCGTCTATATAACCTTCGATGTAACGTTGGCCTCGTATCCTGTCGTTGGCTATCTGATTTTTAAGATTTTCTCTTTCTGCTTCGGTATCACCGAATTTATTGGCGTACCGCTCGTTATATTCGTCGAAAGTCATGATATAGATACGCAGATTGCTCCAGTAGGTGTAGACGCCCTCCAGCAGTTCCCTGGTTAAATCCATCATATCCTGGGTCTCTTCTTCCCCGTACCAGGTACTGTTATTGATAGCCGCCTGGATTTTCTTGCCCGTGTCATCAATAGATACGGCCTTGGGGAAGGGAGAAAGGGCTATTCTCAGGTTTTTTACCGTTACGGAGTTGTTGCCGATATCTTTCTCGGGTTCTGACGCGACTTCACAGTCAAGCGTTAGGTTATAGATACCCGCCGTAATGCTGGATTTTTCGAGTATTTCCGCTATGGTTACCTCCAGTACCGCCTGCTCCATTAACTTGAGACTATCCAGAGTCCAGGTATAAAGCCTGGTGCTGCCGTTCTTCAGCTCGACGGTGATGACATCCTCGGCATGTGTGGCGCCGGTGTTGGTTACCCCGACCCTTATCCGGATGTCTCGATAACTGCCGTCCTGGTGGTCGACCACTATCGGTGCCGTTCCGTCTACCAGGGCTGGCTTGATATCGGGGCCCGGGACGAAGGCAGGAAACGATACCTCAACGGTGGCTTTTATTTTATTATCGGTTTCATCACTTTCTTCGATAAGCTGGGCGGAGTCCGCGATAAAAATGAATTCGTGGTGGCCGATTATTACGGGGACCGTATCCTCGAGGTCTTTCAGGCGGGCGTAGACGAGAACGCCTTCCCCGGGGGGAATAGTCTCCTCTAGCTTGATATTTTTAACGTAAATGCTGTTTATATACAGGGCAACGGAAGGATTGCGGACATCGGTACCGCCGGAGTTGGCGAGCCAGGCCGCCACGTACAGATCTTTGTCTCCCGGGAGATCAGCCACATCCTCGCCGGTGCCGGCGATGATGTTGCCGGACCAGCCGGCGGGTTTGGTGAAAACCATGTTGGGGAGGCCGGTTGGAGTCAACGTTGCCGATGGGGCGGAAGTGGCAGCCAGGGTGGTTTTATCAGTCGTTTCCGGCGGGGTCGTGGTCTGTGCTGGCTGGGTTTCAGGCTCTTTTTCCGGGCAGGCTACAATGAGGAAGAGCATCATTGCCGCCAGAACGACCAGAACGCACTTTTTCATCGCTGTGTAATATTACTCAATTTATGTAATGTTGTCAATAGGATATTAGTAATCGGCAGGATGGTTATCAAAAAATCTATAGGAGGCGTGAAAAGATGGCTGGAATTGAGGGCGAGGCGATTTCTGGTCGCCACTTCTTTTACAGACCCGTCCTGATGCTGTTAGAATACCGCCGGACGATATGGCTTTAAGGAGGTTGATATGATACCGCTGCAGACCGACATGTCCATTTATAAGAAGCTGAAACTGGAGAGGCCCGCCATAGGTATGAAGTACTGCTTTAACCGGCCGGAAGGAATCAAGCAGCTCGATAAAAGCCTGGCACTCTGCGAAATGGTCAAGGAAGCCCAGCAGAGGAGCGAGCCGTTTTACTTCTCGAAGGAGAACGAGGATTGCGCCGGGAAGAACGCGCTGGGGATGACGGAGACGAGTGCGGCGGCGACGGCCGGACAGATAGGCGGCGGGGGCAGAATCTTCCAGGACGACCGCGCCAACAGTAATCTTATATACAGCGTGTACGAGAACTTCCCGAAAATCGTTAAGGGCACCATCAATTACGTGGCCTACGCCCAGGTGGACAGGCTGACCTTCGAGCCGGACCTGCTGGTAATCGTCGGGACGGCCGAGCAGGCGGAAATCGTCATGCGGGCGACGGCCTACACCACCGGCGAGCTTTACCGGAGCGTGGTCTCGACCGTCTTTGCCTGCGCCTCGCTGTACGTGTACCCGTACCAGAACGGCAGCGTGAACTACGTGGTGACGGGGATGACCTTCGGGATGAGGTCGAAAGAGGTGTACCCGTCCGGGCTGGTGCTGATAGTGATTCCCTACCAGTGGATACCGGCGGTAACGTACAGCCTCAATAAGATGACCTGGGTGCCGGAGGCTTATACGGAGGGGCGGGAGAAGTTCATCAAGCACGAAAAGAAGGTGATGGAGGAGCTAGAGGGGAGGACTTAAAAATCCCTCTCTAACTCTCCCTTTACGAAAGGGAGAGGATGATAGTGCAAATGAGATTAAGGGGGTTTTACAGAGGGGAAGAGGTTAATCTCTCTTCCTATATTCTCCCCTCCACCACTATATCCTCCCCGCTTTTATAGACCTTCGTAAAGGACAGCTTTAGAGTTTTACTGATGTCCGTGATATTAAGCTCCCCGACGGTGTCAGTGCCTTTGCCCATTATCTTCGGGGCTATGATGGCTACTATCCTATCCGCCAGGTTGAGGCACAAGAAAGAGGTAATCGTCTCCGCGCCTCCCTCAACAAGTACCGAGGAAACCTGCCGCTGCGCCAGCGTTTTCAGTAACGCTTTGAGGTCCACCCTGCCGGCGGCGTCCGGCGGGACGGTCAGCACCTCTATGCCCATATCGCGCAGGGCGTTCAGCTTTTCTTCCGGGGCGGCCGGGTTGGCGGCTACTAAAGTCCCGGCTTTATCCTGGCCGGTCAGCACTCTGGCGTCGAGGGGTACTCTCAGCTTCGAATCGAGGATAACGCGGACGGGATTTCTGCCCCTGACCAGCCGGGTGGTGAGTTCGGGGTCGTCTTTAATAACGGTGCCGATGCCTGCCAGAATAGCATCGTGAGTGGCGCGGAGCTTATGCGCCAGTTTCAAAGATTCCGGGGAGCTTATCCAACGGGATTTACCCTGCGCCGTAGCGATACGCCCGTCCAGAGTCTGGGCGAACTTGACCGTAACGTAAGGTATGCCGGTGGTGGTGTACTTGAGATAGACCTCGTTCAGGGTGCGGCATTCCTCTTCCAGCACCCCGACGACCGTTTCTATGCCGTGCCGTTTGAGTAATGCGACGCTTTTACCTTTCATCTCCGGGAAAGGGTCCAGCATCCCGATGACCACTTTGCCGATTTTAGCCTTGATAATGGCGTCAGTGCAGGGAGGAGTCTTACCCTGGTGACGGCAGGGCTCCAGGGTAATGTAAAGGGTCGACCCGCTGACGTCCCCCGAGGCGTTTTTCAGGGCATCCACCTCGGCATGGTCGCCTCCGAAATATCGATGGTAACCTCGAGCGATAATGCGGCCGGACTTAACGATTACGGCTCCCACCATGGGGTTCGGCGACGTTTTGCCCAGTCCCCGGCGAGCCAGCCTTAAAGCCTGCTGCATATAATGTGCATCGAATGTCTGCTGCTCCGGCATCTGACAGTCCTTCATAAATATCGACTGATGACTGCTATTATAGCTCAAATAGACGAACGATAACAAAGCCGGGTGTTACTTGCGCGGGGTGATATTGATTTGCTAGAATTAGAAGCTGGAGCGAGGTTATCGCGGGCCGTTAGCTCAGTTGGTAGAGCACCTGACTTTTAATCAGGGTGTCACAGGTTCGAGACCTGTACGGCCTACTAGCTTCAGAAGGTCGTCCATGCCAGGGGATTTTTTAGCGAATCAGGGTGTCAGAACACTAGGTCAACCGACACCCTGATTTTTTCGTTTTTACGCTAAATAGTCAATTCTTATAAGGTGAATTACGAAAAAACAAGGCCGTATCATTGAAGACAGAGCAGAGGCCTCATAAGCCCTTGGTCGCTGGTTCAAATCCACCCGCTGCCACTTGCTTTTTAAGCCTGAATCCCCTCAATTTTTTGGAACTGCAAGCTTTACAAAATATTGGTAATTTAGTAATATACTAATGTTTGGAACTTTAAAATATTCATACAGTTCTTAACCTGAACCAGATATCGCCGTTTTGCCCCTAAAAAGGCACGCTAAGACATATACGGGCGGTGTATTTCAAAAATACGCCGCCTGTTTTTTTAAGGCGGCCCCCAGGAGCAAGACGATGCTTAACAAAGCCGCACCAGAAACCGGGTCAAGACCCGAGCTATGCCTCCGAGAGCTTATCCAACGGTACCGCGTTAGTAACTCCGCCCGGAAAGATTAACTCAACAAGAGAAGTAATTCCTTGGTATTATGAAATATCAGTGTATGATTAGTTGTTCAAACTCATGTAACCACGATCTGGAATTCCGATGACCTGAACATGAGTCAGGTCGTCTATATAACGAATATCTGAGCATTTCGAATCCAGTAACATAGGCGTTGGTGGACGATACGTGGAACCTTTAAATTTGCTGTCTCTATACTTGATTAGCCTGACATCATATTTATATATTGGACGGGGAGACGGGGGAGGGTCAATCTCTCTCTGAAACACGATATATCATTAGTCTGCTGGTCGGATTTGTTCCTTAGCATACTCCATTATAATTATTTAACTTCCCCTTTTATGAGCTTATAACTGGAATCGCTTCAGGGGGGCAGGTAAAAGCCATATGATTCATGGCTTTTAGGTGTTCTAAATTTTCCTCAGGTTCAAAGAATGGATTAAATTAGTTAATTGGTTTGATTTTGTACCTGCTAATTGATATTGGATGAGTTGAAAGCTTCATCTCCCCGCCGTCTTGTTTGAGAATTATCCACCTGAGCCAGTTTTTATCGTCGCGCTCCGGAAAGTCTTCCCGAAAATGGAATCCCCGGCTTTCCGTCCTCATTAAAGCAGCTCTGAATGTCAATTCAGCACATAATGTCATACTCATTACTTCGTGACATTTACTTAAGTAATGATGGTCTTTTGCCTGTAGAGCGGGTAACTTTTCTTTCAGCCCATCAAGCTTGGTAAGGGCCTCCTCTAAACGTTCTTTACTCCGGCGGAGGTTATATTTCATTGGCGCGGTCAGATCCTGTAAGATAGAAATGGCTTCTCCTGGTGAAAAGACTTTATGATTCTGAATCGGGGCAAAGATTTTCTCTCTGATAGCCCTTACTTCAGCATAGTCAATCTTAGATGAAGTAGCTCTTGTAGCATAATGAGCGATTGAGGGAGCAGCCCATCCGGCGCTGATTACAGCGTACATAATCCCGGAGCCCGGGGTAACGCCGGGAGGCGAAGCCACGGCTCCCGCCACCGCTGAACCGGCATAGCTGGTATCCCCGATTGCCCAAAGACCTTCAAGGCTGGTCTTCATCCCATGATTAACTTTTATGCACGAGGTCTCACCATGCAAAGGCACCCCTATTTCATGTTTCACATCAGGAGATAGCCCGTATTTCCTTTCTTTAGCCTCCATTCTTTGTTGCCATTTGCCCAGCTTTGGTAGGCCTGTCTGCATGCCATGCGGAGGTGCTGATTCGGGCGGCTCGAAATATATCGGACCTCTTCCTTCAGCAACTTCCTTCTCTAAACCGACGGCTAATTCCACGGGTAAAAACACGCCTGTCGGTCCCGTGTCAGGCAGGTATTTTTTTGGTAGGTTTTCACCCAGAGCATTCACCAGAAAAGCGGAACCTACCATGCCGCTATCAGTTTCCTGGAACACCGTATGGCCGTAGAGATTGCCGTATTCAGCATTCCTCATTTCGGCACCGGCCCTGTAAGCGGCGGCAATTCCGTCTCCGGTGCCGGCCGACCAGAAACGCCTTACTTTATAACCGCAACTGCCGTTAGCCAGCACGGTGGCTTTAGCTTTAAAAATGTGGAAGCTACCGCTGACAATATCAAAGCCAACGGCACCTACCACGCGGTTGTCCTCCTTTAAAAGCTCGACTACGTGAATTTTATCTAATATCTTGGTCCCCATTTTCCGAGCCCGGGCTCGCATCGGTAACATCATGTCGATATCGATAAAGGTTGTCGACCATTCCGGAGCCCAAAAAGCACGGCTGATAACAAGTTTACCGTCCGGAGTTCGCGCGAGTTTAGCACCCCATTCAGCGAGCTGTTCAATGGCTTTGTAGGAACTCCGGACATATCTGGACAGTAATTCCTGATCATTCAAGTAGAAGCCAGACGTACGAATCTGAAAATCTAGAAAATTATCAGCATTATCATTCGGTCCGAGAAAGGCTAGAATTCCGCCGATCTTCGTCGCCTTGCCAGCCCAGCCGGTTGTCTGTTTCTCAACAATCAGCACGTCGATCTTCGGATTTTCTTCTTTAACTTTTATAGCCGTAGCCAGACCACCAACCCCACCTCCTACTATTAACACATCTGTAGATATTACCTCTCCAAGGTCCTCTAATTTGGCCAAGTGTATGTCTCCTTTCTATTGGGTAACGGCTAGTAAGATGACCGTAAGGGCGCCGGAATATTCGGAATCACATTAATGCATTGTTCCGGACAAGCGAGTTCACAAGCCAGACACCAGACACAATCTTCTGGATAAGCAATTATCGGCTTCTCATTAGCCTTATCCCAGCGAATTACGTCTACAAAACAAGCGTTCATACATGATTTGCACCCTTTACATTTATCCTGGTCAATTTTTATTTCTTTAACCCAATTCCTTGATAGGGTTTCCATTTTTATAACTCTCCTTATTGTTATATGTAAATAATACGAGAACCTTCTTTTTTAATCTTTAATGAGCAATGACGGTTGATAGCCGGGTCGGTAATAGCCTGCCAGATTCCCCATAATGCTGGCAGGAAAGCCTTGAACGTGCTTACTTCGGCAATATTATGTGTCCGCCATCCGCCGCCGGTTGGTTTTTTCCCGCTGGGATGTTGAGGCATAGTACCGGATTTAGCTAGGACCGGCCTGCTGCCGGGGGGTGGCTCAGGCGCCCCGTGCATACAGGAACGCATTTTGCATCCACCGGGAATTGCTTCCCACTGGTGAGAAAGCATGACATGGGGTTTAGTACCTGACTGTGCTCCCGTCGTACCGGCGGTAAGAAGATGCTCGTAATTCCAAAAATCTTTTTGTTCCTGGGTTCCTAGATTGGGGTCTACCCATTCAATGCGAAGGTCCATGACCGGCCCGTAATCTATGCTCTCCGTGGCAATCTGGACCGCACCGATGTGGCCATTCATTGGGGGCTTGATTTCCCATTTGAAACCCTTATGCTCGTCAGGGCACCAGAGTTCGTAACCTTTTTCCATATTCACCCACCACCAATCGATCATTTCGGTAGTGACACCGGGAATGATATGATCGACAACTATCCACCCTTCGGGATATTTCTTTTCTTCCATGTTATAACCTCCCTTTGATAATTTATTGGGAATTCGGTACTTAGCCTATCCATATTTATGTAGGGTATTGGTTGAAACCTAAACATTCTTCGCTATTTAGACATTTCTTAAAGTGGCCTTTATCAATAATAAACGAATTATACACCTCTAATCACGTGTGAACAAGACCGTACCCTTTTGGAGGATATATAATATTTATCATAAAGGCTTTATAATTTCAAAATCATGTGTCTGGCCTACTGGAGTGAAAATTAGCGTACCTTTTAATTGATACTTGATAATCAAGTCCTTTGTTTAGCAATTTTTGACCTATTTTCAAACCACCTGATACATACTCAGACCACGGTTTTTGGTTAAAGAGCTATCTTGAACCACTTTAAGGAGCATAAAGGACTGTTCATATCGCGTTATACTCACCTTGGACATTCGAGAAGACTGCGAACAACTAATCAGGTTCCAATAACAGATCTGCCAGAGTGATTTAGCTGTTCGAACTGGTCGATAGAGATGGTAAATTGCAGTAAGTAGCGTAATTGGTGACAAAAAGAAGCAGAATCTCTATCAAAACGACATCTTCGGTTTGGGATTATCCCCTAAAAAACGTGACGAAAATAAGGATCTTGTCATACTCAGTCAAATGAATTAACTTTATCGCTTAAAATTGCTTAATTTCAATTAATTCCGTTTAATAATCACGATTTTATACAGTATTTATACGTAATGTGCTGAATATAACCAGAAATGGCACATTATCAGAGGTTTTGAGCCAGGTCATGCCCTTTTGAAGGCTATAAAATGGTGCTTTTTCATACAAGATGAAAAGAAGCATATAAACCGAGCGTAACTTTTTTTGATGCGATTGTTTTTTTTATGATGCGGAATTGTTGTAACAATCTACTTATTTGTTATCCCAGATAAAAAAACATGGGGATGTTTATGTTTCCATCGTAACATAAATCTCAATATAAAATGAGAGGGAGTCATTGCTGGCCCCCTCTGTTCGGAGTGTCCGAAGGCGATATTAAATAAGGATGACGGTATACAGCATGCCCAAATCCAGAACCGGCATCTATTAACGCCACTTTATCAGGTAATTTCATTATCGGTATCCTCCCCCCTCAACAAGCTAAAATTCTTTTAACCTGGTGCCTTTAGCGTAATTTACCCGGCCTACATAGAATTCCTCTTCAGGTTCGCGTGGGGTTAGCCCCACAGCTCTCAGGGCTGCCCTGATTTTCTCCTTATTATAATCATGTAGTCTACCGGTTGGTTGCCTTACCATACCACCATTACCGCCATTACACCAATGGCAATATTTATCAACGAGAGCCGTAATTATTCCCGTATCAAAATAAGACACCTGGGCTAGCACTGAACCGGCGATTTCGATAACGGGAGACAGTTCCCAATAAATATCCATGGCTTTATCTATTTCGCCATTTACAAATAAATCGAACATCCTTACCATACGCGGATTTTCCGGAGTTTGATATAGAGTAAAAGGTCCGGCACCTGCCCATTGTTGGCCGCATTTCGGTATAGTAATAGGCCATCTATCAGGCATAGGATCGTTGACAAGGATTTTATCGCCAACAAGGTGGAAGCATTGTGCCGTAAAGGCTAGGGAACTGCCCCCTCCAATCTTCATGGCCACTACGTTCGGAATATCAGCTATCCGGGGTAGAAGCGATAAAGGCCAGCAACTTGGGTGGAATTTCCTTGTGTGAAGCCTGCCAGGATAAAATACTACAGCCAGGTTAGTAGAATCACACATAAATTTATACATCCGGTATATCTCATCTATCGTCTTAGGGTGATATTGGACAGGATGACCAAGCAGAACAACGGAGCCGCCGGCTTTCTCGTAATGTTGGAGCATCTCTATATCCTGTTCCACGGTGTCCTGTAATACCGCTACCGAAGTATGTATCTTTCCCCTAGCTTCATCACATACTATCTCCACGAATTTTTTGCGCTCCTCGAAGGTCATTCCACAGGCTTCTATCGCACAGAGTATTGAAGTAAAACCATTTTTGGAAAGGTGTTGAACATCATATCTGATGCCTTCCTCATCTAATTCCTGCAAATCGGGGGAAAAAGATGGGAAAATAACAGCTTCCAGACCTTTTATGTTCTCTTTAGCCCATCGCTTTGCTTCCGATTTTGTAAATTCCATGTTTGATTCCTCCTGTAAGAATCATAGATAGCATATGTCCATCTTCTCCGTATATTATATTACCAATAAACATTGGGGAGGAAGGTATCTCCTCCCTCCCCAACTAACCAATTCTATTTTAAGTAGTTATCCCCGGTATGAGACAAAATAATCTGATGAATATTTTCTCCAAATCATAACACTTATTTTTTCAGCCAAATATCTTCGGACGCAAACAAAGAACTGCTGCCTCTTTCGAAAAAGCCGCCGCCCATGATATAAGACTGCATCACCCAACCCAATCCGGCTTGCATAATGGGAATAGCCGCCGCTTCTTTCGATAACACGTCGCAAGCAGCCCGGATTAGATCAACATCCATGGTAGGCGCGGTTAGACTCAACTCTCTCAACTCGAGAAATTCAGGTGGTGGCAGGAAGTTGTGGTTCCACATAAAGTCCTTGCCCAAGAAGAACATAAATGTACTGTTGAAGTTCGCACTGGACATAACAGGCTGGATAACCAGAACGTTGTTGAGAGAATTTGAGTCAACGATAAAACCACCCATATTAGGTGGGAAAGACAATTCCGCGGTTATGCCTACGGCATCAAGATTGCTTTGCAGAGCCACGGCAATGTTGCGGTCTATTATAGCAGGGTTAACGAGGATCGTCGTGCTGAACCCGGTCGCATATCCGGCCTCTTCTAAAAGCTGCCTCGCTTTATCAGGGTCGTATTTTCTGGCGAAAGTAAAGTTCGGGTTATAAGCAGCGTTAGAGGGCGGTATTATCTGGTAAGGGGCTTCCCAATAGCCATAACTGAAGTTTTTAGCCATGGATTCACGGTCAAGAGCGTACTCTATCGCCTCACGAACTTTCTGGTCAGCGTAGGGAGAGTCCGGATGAGCGGAATCAGGCAGGAAGCAGTAGACGGTAATAATCTGGAAATCTACTGTGAGGCCGAGGTCTTGCAGGTCTTTTGCCATCTTGCCGGGTTCAAGCTCCAGCATGTCTGCCTCTCCAGCTTGCATGGCAGCTTTCTGCGTCAGCGGGTCAGCTACGTACAAAATCTCTATGGCATCCAGATAAGGCTTGCCCTTTATCCAGTAATCTGGGTTTTGGGCAACCTTATAACCGACATCCCGTTGAAAGCTCACGAACTTAAAGGGGCCGGTCCCCACCGGGTTATCTCTCATCCAGTCAATGCCGTTGTTCTCAAAAGCCGTTGGCGAGACCATCCAGGTGCCGGCGCCATCCGCAAATGAATTTAGAGCCGTATTTGTCCACATTCTTAAGTTGACTTTGATAGTATAGTCATCGACGATATCTACCGAATCCCAATACTGTGCATAAGATGACATGCCGGTAATATGGTTATCCAAGTTCCACTTGGCCGCCTGAGCGTTGAAAGGGGTTCCGTCGTGAAATTTCACGTCCTTCCGTAGTCTGAAGGTGACGGATGTCAGGTCGTCGGCGACCTGATAAGATTCTGCCAGCCAGGGATATACCCCTCCCTTATTGTCGCTGCGAAGAAGGGGGTCCATACAGAACTGATAGGAGGTTGCGTCGGGGCCGAATACTTCCACCGGCCAGCCGCCGGCAGTCTGCGGGCCGGCGATGAGCATAATTTTCAGGGTGCCGCCGTACTTGAGGGCCTCTGATGGAGTTGGAGTAGGTGTTGGCGTTGCTGAAGGTGTTGGCGTTGGAGAAGGAGTTGGCGTCGGAGAAGGAGTCGGTGTGGTCGTTGGAGTCGGCGTCGGAGACGGCGTGGGCGTTGCCGCTGGTTCGGCGCAGCTGACAAGGATTGAGAAGCTGACCAGCAGGATTACTAATACAATAAGGTATTTTTTCATTTATTTTCCCCTCCTTTTCTTGTTATACTTTTATTACGGTATAATAACCGCTTTGCTGCGAAACTACTATATTTTCCTGGTCAGTACTTAATACTTGAGCCTCATCCCTTTAGCGTAATTCAACCGGCCGACGTAGAACTCCTCTTCAGGTTCCCGGGGAGTTATACCGGCGGCTTTGAGGCCTGCCCTCATGGCATCTTTTTGGCTCTGAAACATCGGCATGGCCGGCTGACGGTACATACCACCATTGCCGCCGGTCAGCCACTGCATGTATTTCACTCCCATCATACCGGATTGAAACATGGCAGCGCGGGCGCCCAGTGTGATGGGGGCAAGCTCCCAGTAGATATCCATCGCCTTTAGGAAATCGCCTTCTAAGAACAGGTTGAACATTCTGACAATGCGAGTGTTTTCACTGGTCTCATCGAATATGAAATAATCGGCCGGACCAGCCCATTGCTGCTTGTAATTAGCCACGGTTATAGGCCACTCTTCTATTTCAGCAGACTGTAGTAGTATTTTATCGCCAACACGGTGTTGGACCTCGGCCCATTTACCAAAGCCATCACTTAAGTAAGCTTTGACAGATACCACGTTGGGTATGTCGGTTATCCTTTCTATTAGCTGCGGGTTGAAGTGGCTCGGATGAAACCGTACGAAGTCGAACTTGGGCTTGGGCCAGAGGTCTACACACACTTTGGTAGCATCGCATATTTTTTTAGTCGCGCGGTAAATATCTTCCTCGGATTTGGCGTAGAACATTCCAGGCCAACCCAATAGGGTATGTGTGCCGCCGACCTTCTCAAAGTGCTTGAGCAGTTCAATGTCTTTTTCAATTGTGTTGATGCCCGTAAACATTGAGACCAGAACCTTGCCTTTGGCCTCATCACAGACTATCTCGACGAATCTTTTGCGCTCTTCCAAGGTCATGGCGCAGACTTCTGTCTGACAAAAGACGCTGAACATACCCCGGCTGATGTTAAGCCTGACATCATACCGGATACCTTCTTCATCTAGTTGCTCCAGGTTCGGAGTAAAAGAGGGGCTTACGTTGCCATCTAGTCCGTGATAGTGCTCTTTAGCCCATTGCTTGGCTTCAGATTTCGTAAATTCCATCGGCATACTCCCTTGATTATTATGTTATTTTAACTTGTTCGTTGTATCTTTATGTGTTAGACGCTACTTACTTATTTAGCCAGATTTCCTCTGGATCCCAGCCAGCTTCCCTGTTATTCCACCCCCCATCCATGACATAAGACCAAAAGGCGTAACCACTGCCGCCGAGGAACACAGGGATGAGTTGCGCCTCTTCAGACATGTAGTCAGTTACCGCACGAATGAGTTCAATATCCATAGTGGGTGACGTCATAGTGGCGTTATAAAGGTCTATAAATTCCGGAGTTCTCAACCAAACAGTATTCATCATCATCAAGTCAGGGCGTAATGCGAACGATAAAGCGCCATTCCAGTTTGTCCCGCCAAAGATAGGCTGTAGAATCAGGGCATTTTCAACAGTATTGGAGTCCTGTAAAAACTTCGGTATAGCGGCGGGAATACTCAACTCCAGATTTATACCTATTTCAGCGAGGTTGGTCTGTATCGCGACCGGGATGTTACGGTCGATGCCGACCGGTATTACCAGAAGAGTTGCCGGAAAGCCATCAGCAAATCCCGCCTCGGCCATGAGCTGTTTTGCTTTGTCAACATTATATTCGCGTGTAAGGGCAAAGTCTGGATTGTAAACCAGGGTGGATGGCGCGGGAATCTGGTTGGGAGCCTCCCAGAAGCCGTAGCTAAAAGCCTTGGCTATAGCCTCGCGGTCCAGAGCGTATTCGACGGCCTCACGTACTTTCTTGTTAGCGAAAGGTGAGTCTGGATGGGCAGTGTCGGGCATCAGTACAAATGTTGAGGTTACATTAACATCCATGTCAAAACCCGCGGCTTTGAGATCAGCTGCCAATTTTGCCGGCTCGATCTGTAAAACGTCCGACTCTCCAGCCTCTAATGCTGCCTTCTGTGTCATCGGGTCAGCTACGTAAAGGATTTCCACGGCGTCGAGATAGGGTTTACCCTCTTTCCAATAATCCGGATTTCTCACAGCCTTATAGCTGACATCACGTTGAAAGCTGACAAACTTGAACGGGCCAGTTCCCACAGGATTCTCTCTCATCCAGTCCTCTCCGTTTTTTTCAAAAGCCGTAGGTGAGACCATCCAGGTACTGGCACCGGCAAAACCGGTTAAAATCGTGTTAACCCATTGATTTAGATTAAGCTTAATCGTGTAGTCATCAATTATCTCCACCGATTTCCAGTAAGGTGACGCCGCCATCGGATTGGCCATGGTTTTGTCCAGATTCCACTTTGCTGCCTGAGCATCAAAGTCAGTACCGTCATGGAATTTGACGCCTTTTCTGAGAACAAAGGTAACAGATGTAAGGTCATCCGCAACCTGATAGCTTTCTGCTAAACAGGGGATCAAACTACCCTTACCGTCAACGTGGAAGAGGGGTTCTATGATATGAAAGGAAGACAGGAAATCGTTGCCGAAAAGCTCCCATGGTAAACCACCTGTCCCGGATGGACTGGCCCACAGGATAAATCTAAGGGTACCACCGTACTTATGAGCATCGGGCGGAGTTGGGGTAGGAGTTGGGGTAGGTGTTGGTGTCGGGGAAGGTGTCGGCGTGACCGTTGTTGTTGGGGTTGGAGAAGGGGTTGGCGAAGCCGTTGTTGTTGGAGTGGGCGTTGGTGTCGGTTCACCGCAACTGGCAAGTATCGAGACACTGGCTAGGAGTACCAACAAAGTGATGAGTAACCTTTTCATTTTTCCCTCCTTTTTCGTTTTTCCCTTACGATTAATTAAAACTTCCTTATGTAACTTTTCGACCCTCGTATTTTTTTAATCTGGCACCTTTTGCGTAATTTACCCTTCCCACATAGAATTCTTCTTCAGGCTCACGCGGTGTAACGCCCATTGCTCTAACATTTGCTCTCATTGCTTCTTTCTGATAATCATATAACCTGCCTGTGGGTTGCCTAACGGTACCGCCGTTGCCTCCAACTAACCAGTGTGCGTATTTATCGCTTAGAGCGGTGACAATGCCCGTATGGAAATAAGAACTCTCTAAACCTCCTCCACTACCTCCTGCCATCCCCTTTTGTCCTTCCCAGTACATATCCATCGCTCCATCAACATCCCCCTTGACCAATGTGTTAAAGAGGTTTACCATACGGGGATTTTCCGGAGTCTGCATCCCATAAAAAGGCCCGGCACCCGCCCATTGCTGGCCATATTCAGGGACGGTGACAAACCATCTATCGGGCATGGGGTCATTGACCAGAATTTTATCGCCGCAGAGCCGGAAGGACATGACAGTAATCGCCATGGAACTGCCTCCGCCAATCTTCATAGCCACGACATTAGGAATATCGGCTATTCTGGGGAGCAGTTCCGGGGGAAAATAACTCGGATGGAATTTTCTGGTATGGAGTCTACCGGTGTAAAAAACTATCGCCAGGTTGGTGAAATCGCACATATACTTATACATCTGGAAGATGTCCTCTACCGACCGAGGGTAGTACTGTACGGGATGGCCGAGTGTAACAAAGGTTCCTCCTACTTTTTCGATGTGCTGAAGCATCTCGATGTCCTGTTCGACAGTGTCCTGCATTACCGCTACTGATGTATGTATTTTACCTCTGGCTTCGTCAACCACTATTTCCACAAATCTTTTTCGTTCTTCA
>Ga0209427_10000223_pt1 | contig 56581 bp, 27 predicted proteins | sample DeeMarSWOR136_30_FD_187465 | JGI IMG/M metagenome (GOLD analysis project Ga0209427, IMG submission 187465) | Marine sediment microbial communities from White Oak River estuary, North Carolina - WOR-1-36_30 (SPAdes) (version 2) | ecosystem: Environmental > Aquatic > Marine > Intertidal zone >...
AAGCCCGGACGGGCGGGTACTTGAGACGGAGACCAAATGAGCCTGTGAGCCGCTCCTAAATAGTCTTTTCACTGCAGGGGTGGCGCATCGTACAACAAGACCGATACGCCCTCACTTTCCCAAGGATGCTACTCCTTGTTATACAAGGTGTTACGCTCGAGGGAACCGCATTGCTCAATTATCTGTCGCCATTTTGTCACTGTTGCATCTATCGATAATGCCAGCTACTCACCTTGCCCCCGAAAACTTCCGATACAATAGTAATCATGAAGAAGGCATGGATCTACAAGCGCAAGAACATCAAGGGATGGTGGATTGGCTGGTACGAAGGAGGCAAAAAGAGGGCGAAGGCACTGCCAAGCAAAGCCCTGGCCAAACACTTCTGCCAGATCAAATACACGCAACTGAACTCTGACGTTTTTACTGGTTTTGTCAACTCCGATTGGCACCAAATGGTAGAGGAATATCGGAAGGCCAAGCAAGTGCAGGGATTGCGAGAGACATCCATCTACGAGTCCATGCTGACCCTCGGGCACTTTGAACGGTTGATTGGGCCGGATTCCTCGAAACAGATCAATCAGAACACTCTGGATAAGTTCATCCTGGATCGTAGTCGCGAGGTCAAGAAGACAACTCTCAACAAGGATATCAAGAACCTCAACGCATTCCTCCATTGGGCCATGAAGAATCACTTCATTGCCCCAGGTCTGGAAATCAAGAAAGTCAAGGTAGTCCAGAAGCCAGTGATGTCTCTAACCACGGAACAGGTTCAAGCTCTGCTCTCAGCTACGGCCCTCTATCCAACTCTGCATCTGCGCATACTTCTGGCAGTAACAACTGGGCTGCGTCGCGGTGATATAGAAACCATCCGAATCGGTGATATTCACTTCGACCGAAACACTCTCACAACGCAGAATCGCAAGGCAGGGAAGTCCATGCCCGAGCGTCCAATCCCAGAGCAAGTCATGACAGAGCTATCCAATCATGTAGCCACGCTTCCAGACAGACAAGAGAGACTTTTCCGTGACAGATTCAGCCCAAAGAAGTGGGAGAGGATTCGAAAGGCCATCCATATGCCGGGTCTGAAGTTCCATGACCTACGTAAAACCTTTGCCTCTTTGTTGGCCCAGAAAGGTGTATCAACCGCAGTCACCCAGAGACTGTTAGAACATTCCAGCCCTCGTCTCACCAATGATGTGTACACAAACGTCGATCCGGTGCTTCGGCAGGCAGTCGACCTCTTGCCGGTGTCGGATTGGCTCTAACCTACAACTCCTCAGGTGGATCTCGAATCCCAATCAGGAAGATCTGTAAGATCTTGTGTCTACTGTTTAACCATCCGGTCGACAGAATTCCGCGCCACCCTCCTTATCTAAACAGCCCTGATGATATGGTACTACTACATCACTAATCGGGTCTTACTATTCAGCACTGCCATCGTTTGTGCTTCTATCTTTGAACTTATGACAGTTGAATTTCTACCTGATTCTTGATATAGTTGTGTGAAACTGTCTGGGCGTTCAGGCCAAGGGTAGCTATGAGCGATGTTACTCGCATTCTGACAGCAATTGAGCAAGGAGATGCTCGAGCGGCAGATGAGTTACTGCCGCTGGTTTACGAGGAATTGCGCCGATTGGCTGCTCGCAAGATGTCGCAGGAATCACCTGGGCAGACACTCCAGCCGACAGCCCTCGTTCACGAGGCGTACATTCGCTTAGTGGGTTGCGAGGCCCAAACTTGGAGAAGTCGTACACACTTCTACGCCGCGGCAGCGGATGCCATGCGTCATATTCTAACTGAAAATGCACGGCGCAAGCGCCGACTCAAGCGTGGCGGAGATCGGAAGAGAGTTGAGTTCAATGATACACTTATGGCTACCGAGGAACCATCAGAAGACATATTAGCTTTGGACGAGGCTTTAACGAAACTGGCTGTAAGAGAACCTGTCGTGGCCAATTTGGTCAAACTACGCTATTTTGCCGGTCTAACGCTGGAGCAGTCAGCCAAAGCCTTGGACATTTCGTCTCGTACCGCCGACCGATATTGGGCATTTGCTCAGGCTTGGCTGTACAACGAGATCAGGAAGGGTACAGGATCGGATTCTAACTGACGAGATCAATGATTGCAAATCTTGCTTTCTGCTGCTGATAATTGTTCGTCCACCATCACCTCACATTTACACTTCCTGTGGTTTCTGGCTACATCCGGAAGATTCTTTAAATTTCGTCAGATTTTTGTGTCGTATTTTCAGTCCCAATGGCGCTATAGAGTACGGGGAACAGACATTGTGATTAAGGAGCACGGCGATGGCAGAAGAATCAAAAGATATCAAAGTCATTTTCTCCGAAGCGATAGTAAGAGAGAATCCTGAAGAACGGAAGGCCTATCTTGATCAGGCATGTCAGGGAGATCAGAAATTGCGGGCGGAGATCGAGGAATTACTAGAGGCCCATGTAGAAGCTGCTGATTTTCTTGAACCTCGTGCATTTGAGGCAAGTGCTACGATGGATAACAATCCGTCAATTGAAGGTCCAGGCACGAGAATCGGTCATTACGAGCTTTTGGAGCTCATTGGTGAAGGTGGGATGGGATTGGTCTATCTTGCCGAGCAAAAAGAGCCTGTTCGACGCAAGGTTGTGCTGAAGGTCATCAAGCCAGGCATGGATTCCAAGCAGGTGATCGCCCGCTTCGAGGCAGAAAGGCAAGCCTTAGCTGTATTGGACCATCCGAATATTGCCCATGTATTTGACGCCGGAACTACGGAAACGGGAAGACCCTATTTCGTCATGGAATACGTCAAAGGTATGTCTATAACCAGGTACTGCGATGAGCGAAAACTGAATATTGAGCAACGATTGAGGTTATTTGAGCAAGTCTGCGAGGGAGTCCACCATGCCCACCAGAAGGGCATTATCCACAGGGACCTAAAACCCTCGAATATCTTAGTTTCAGTCCATGGCGACCGGGCAGTCCCCAAGATTATCGACTTTGGAATAGCCAAAGCTATTACCCAGCCTTTGACGGATAAGACTTTTGTTACCTTCCAGGGTCAGCTGCTCGGCACGCCAGAGTATATGAGTCCGGAGCAGGTGGATTTCGCCACACAAGATATCGACACACGTTCCGACATCTACTCACTTGGTGTCGTTCTGTATGAGCTCTTGGCTGGTGTATTACCGTTCGAAGAAGATTCTTTCGCGCGTGCTGGCTTTGATGAAATCCAGCGGACGATTAGGGAGCAGGAACCTGCCTCTCCGAGTATCCGTTTGACAAGCCTTGGCGAAAAGGCCAAACTTATTGCAGCTAGTCGGGGCACACAGGTGGTGCCATTGGCGCGTCGTCTGCACCGCGAGCTTGAATGGATCCCACTCAAGGCCATGCGGAAAGATCGTTGCCGGCGGTACCGTTCCGCCTTCGAAATGGCTGATGACATTCATAACTATCTGACTGGCCGACCGTTAATCGCCGGTCCTGAAACTGCCATCTATCGTGTCCAGAAATTCGTTCGCAAACACGCTGGCTCGGTAGCAACTGTAGCTCTTGTCGCCGTGGCTATTGTGCTAGGACTGGTAGTTAGTACCGCCATGTACATCAGAGCCGAGAGAATGCGAGTCCAGGCTGACCAGGCCCGCCAAAAAGAATTCATTGCCCGAACCGAAGCCGAACAAGCCACAAGAAAAGAGGCGGCTGCTCGCATCGAAGCCGATCAAGCTCGCACTCAGGCCGAACAGGCGAAAAATGCCGAACAGGAACAGAGAAAACTGGCCGAAAACCGCGCCGAAGCATTGCGCCGTTCCCTTTATGTCAACAGCATCCAATTAGCCGACGCAAAATACCGCGAAGGAAACGCTAAACAGGTCCGAACTCTGTTAGATTCCTGCCCCGACGATCTCCGTGGATGGGAATGGAACCGCCTGGCTTATATTCAGGATCAATCTATCATGACACTTCGTGCACATGATGGGTTTCGCCGAGCAATGGCGCTCAGTCCCGACGGCAGACACATCATTTCTGGAGGTGGGGATGGAACAATCAAAGTATGGGACTCCGCAACAGGTGAGGAAATCCAGACACTGCGGGGACACGAAGGTGCTGTCCAATCATTGGCAGTTAGCCCAGACGGCAAGCGGATCATCTCGGGCGGTCTTGAGGACGCAACCATCAAGATTTGGGATACTGAGACGGGTGAGGAATTGAGAACCATACGTGGTCACCAAAGTGGACTCTCGTCTGTCACTTGCAGCGCGGACGGGGCTCTTCTAGCTTCTGCATCTTTTGCAGACCACTCGGTGAAGATTTGGAACATAACAACTGGGGCGAACGTGATGATATTGCCTACCGGCAAGGACGATATCGAATGCGTTGCCTTTAGCCCAGACGGTAAGTACCTTGCCTCAGCCCGAGGTGAGGGAGAAGTTAAGATTTGGGACCTCTCAACAGGTCTGGAAACAATGACTATTGGGGATGCTCATGCTCCGGTGACATTCAGCCCAGATAGCAGATGGCTCGTCTCGGGTGGAGATTGGAATGGTCTGTTTAGAGTATGGGATGTAACCACAGGAAGTCTTGGAACTGCCTTCCGCGGCTACCACGGCCCTGTCAGTTCAGTTGTGTTCAGCCCTGATGGGACGCAGATTGCTGGCGACAGCGGTACTAATACGATCAGAATCTGGGACGCCGAAACAGGAGACGAACTAAAGACATTGCGGGGTCATGCATGGGTTGTGGGGGCCGTAGCATTTGGTCCAAACAATGATCGCCTTGTATCAGGCAGTTGGGATGGCACAGTTAAAGTTTGGAACCTGAATGTTGACTGTGATGAGATGCGCCTCCAGCACCAAGGGGGCACAATCCGTTCGGTTACATTCAGCCCAGATGGCAAGCATGTCGCATCGGGCAACTCAAAGGGTGTAGTCGAGCTATGGGATGTGAAAACCGGAACTGAGCTTATGACTCTCCAAGAAGCAACTGCGATACCACAGAGAACTTGTGTTGTTTTCAGCCCTGACGGAAGACGTATCGCAGCAGGCGGTCACGACAGAGAACTGAGAATCTGGGACGCTTCCACCGGATCTCTGGAGATGAGGCTCGGTGGACATGAAGGAGTGGTCGGGGCATTAGCATTCAGTCCAGATGGAAAACTTGTCGCCTCTGGATGTCGTGGCAAGATGGTGAAGATTTGGGATGTTGCTGGGCACCGGGAACTTGTGACGTTTAAGGCCGATGAATCACGCGTGCTCTGTATCGCATTCAGCCCCGATGGAAGGTCTTTAGCCTCTGGTGGTTTTGATCCGACCATCAAGATCTGGGACAGTTCAACTTGGCGGCAGTATGCAACGCTACAGGGGCACAGCGGGACCGTCAATTCCATTGCATTCAGCCCGGACGGGAAACGTATGGTCTCAAGCTGTCAGGGAGATGGTTCAGTGAAGGTATGGGATCTAATAAGTCAAACCGAGCTTCTGATGCTCCACGGACATTCAGACTTGGTCACCTCCGTTACCTTCAGTCCTGACGGGAAACGCATCATTTCCGGTAGTAGAGATGGAACAGCCAAGATATGGGATGCAACAACAGGCACGGAACTACTGACCCTCCATGCACAGTTTCAGGTTTTTTCGGTAGCATTCAGCTTAGACGGCAAGACTCTTGCCGTTGGGGGCACTAATGGAACTATCGTAATTTGGGAATCCAGCCCTCCGGGAGAGGGCTATGAGGCACGAAAGATTGGGGCGGATGCAATGAAACTTGTGGATGAGCTACACCAGAAATATGGTTTCTACCATGATTCGATAAGCCAGTTGCTAGGGAATGTGACACTTGTTCCGTCTGTTCAGAAGCTGGCGCTGCAGACTGTTAATTCACGAAAGTGGGAAGACGTCGACAGGCTCGTGAAGGAGGCGCGTGAAATCGTCAGTTTGCCTGATAAAGCCAATGCGGAATATCGAGTAGCATTGACGAAGGCACAGCAGGCAAATAGCTGGGAACCAAATGATCCTGCTATTCTCATTACGCTGGCTGCGGTCCAGTATCGTGTAGGCTCGTATGAGAACACACTAAAGACTCTGACGAAATCCGAGGGAATACTATCTGACGCCGGAGAAGATCCAGATCCATGGAATTTGGTGTTTAAGGGCATGGCTTTACATAGAGTGGGTCGGACTGAGGAAGCGAAGGCGGCTCTTGAGCAATTGCGAGAATTGTGCAAGAAAGAAGCACATCTCGCCTGGGACATGGAAGTCCAGGGGCTTCTGGCCGAGGCTGAGAGACTAATCGCAGGCGAAAGGCCATGACCAAGCGTGCCTCAACCACTGTACTGAAAAATGATTATATCCTCGCAAGATTCAGGGACTGAGGACGTTCTGCTGGGATGGTCGACCACTCTATTGATTAGAGTCAGATTTCTTGATAGACTATCACAGGTCGGATAGTCGAAATCAAGGTGCTCAGGCATAAGGTGATTGTATATCGTTACCCTGGTGGAATGATATGAGCGAGGTCACACGCCTTTTGACAGCCATCGATCGGGGGGAGGGAAGAGCTCTTGACGAATTGCTCCCAGCGGTTTATCAGGAGTTACGTCAATTGGCTGCACAGAAGCTTTCACGCGAGAAACCCGGTCAGACACTCCAGGCGACAGCTCTGGTTCACGAGGCATATATCCGGTTAGTTGGTCCGGAAGCTCAGAATTGGAGTAGCCGAACTCATTTTTTTGCAGCGGCGGCAGAGGCCATGCGGAGGATTCTCATAGAGAACGCACGCCGCAAACATCGGCTAAAACGTGGGATTAGTCAACAAAAAGTTGATCTTGATGAGGCACTTGTCGCTATCGATAGTCCCTGTGAAAATATCATTGCGTTGGACGAAGCACTGATGAGACTTGCCGAAGAAGAGCCTGTGATTGCCAACTTGGTGAAACTACGCTTCTTCGGAGGTCTAACACTGGAGCAAGCCGGAGAAATCCTTGGCATCTCTCGTCGCACAGCAACCCGACACTGGACTTTTGCTAAAGCATGGCTATACGAACAACTTGCCAAGGACGATTGATTCAAGGTTAAACTACCACTAACTCGGCAGGTATCAATTCCCCATCTTGTTCATGGGAGGGAGATTTTTCCAGAGGGCTTCGTAATTCGGAGTGTACTGGCTCATGAGTGGTCGAGACTGCGCAATGCAATCTTTTTTTTATTTAAAGGTTTTTCATGTCTCATTTTTTGGCGGGATGGCGCAAGGTAATATAGAAGGGGAATAGATAAAGGAGCTGAATCATGGGAAAACGAATGAAAAACCTAAGAGCTATTTTCCTCAAAGCCCTGGAGATAGAGGACCGCGAGCAACGAAATGCATATCTCGACGAAGCTTGTAGCGGGGATAACAAGCTCCGAACCGATGTTGAGGCTCTCCTGAAAGCACATGAGAAGGCAGGCGATTTTCTAGAATCTCCTCCAGTTGGTGCAAATGTGACTTTAGACAGTCCTTCTCCAATTGAGAGACCAGGCACGAGAATCGGTCATTATGAGCTTCTGGAATTGATTGGTGAAGGGGGAATGGGCCTTGTGTATCTTGCTGAACAAAAGGAACCGGTTAAACGTCGGGTGGCCCTCAAGATCATCAAACCCGGTATGGATTCCAAGCAAGTTATAGCCCGTTTCGAGGCAGAGAGGCAGGTTTTGGCTCTGCTGGACCATCCCAACATCGCTCACGTCTTGGACGCCGGTACGACAGGGACCGGAAGGCCCTACTTCGTCATGGAGTATGTCAAGGGTCTATCCATAACCCGATACTGCGATGATAACAAGCTTAATATCGAGCAGCGGCTAAAACTCTTCAGACAGGCCTGCGAGGGAATACATCACGCCCACCAGAAGGGAATTATCCATCGCGATATCAAGCCATCAAATATCCTGGTAGCCGTGCAGGATGATAAGGCAGTGCCCAAGATCATCGATTTCGGGATAGCCAAGGCCGCAACGCAGCCGCTGACCGATAAGACCTTCTTCACCTCTGCAGGCCAGTTGTTGGGCACGCCGCAGTATATGAGCCCGGAGCAGGTGGACCTGGCGACGCACGATATCGATACCCGCTCGGATATTTACTCCTTAGGGGTCATGCTGTACGAGCTATTGGCCGGCGTGCTACCGTTTGAGGCCGAGCGATTTGAGCGTGCGGGCCTGTCGCAGATTCAGCATACGATTAGAGAGGTCGAGCCAGCCTCGCCGAGCATAAGGTTGACAGCCCTGGGCGATGACGCCAAAGCGATTGCGGCAAGTCGTGGCACGCAGGTTATCCCACTGGCCCGGCGTCTGCATAGAGAGCTCGAATGGATTCCACTAAAGGCGATGCGCAAGGAGCGTGTCCGCCGGTACAGGTCCGCCTCCGAGCTTGCGGACGACATCCAGAATTACCTAAACGGCAATCCCTTGATTGCCGGGCCTGAGACGGCTATATATCGTGTCAAGAAATTCATGCGTAGGCACGCCGGCTCGGTAGCGACAGTTATGCTTGTTGCTGCGGCAATAACCCTAGGCCTAATTATAAGCACAGCGATGTATTTTCGAGCAGAAAGAATGCGTGTTCGAGCTGAACAGGCAAGAGAGAAAGAGACAATCGCCCGAACGCAAGCTGAGCAGTCCGAAAAGGTCGCACAGGAGCAACGCGATTTAGCAGACGAGCAACGAAGTTTGGCTGAAAAAAAAGCGGAAGAACTACGTCGTAACCTTTATGTAAGCAACATTCAATTGGCTGATTCAAAATACCGCGAGGGGAATATTCGCCGCGTGCGTGAGCTATTAGTCGCTTGCCCAAACGACCTACAAGGCTGGGAATGGAATCGACTCAACCATATCTGCGACCAATCGGTTATGACCCTGCGTGGAGGTGGATTTTTTGCAGTGATATTCAGCCCAGATGGCAAGTATATAATTTCAGGTGGTTGGGACCATACAATCACCGTGTGGGATGCGACGACCGGCAAAGAGCTAAGGACACTCCGCGGACATGAAGACGTTGTCTATTCATTAGCAATCAGTCGCGATGGTCGGCGTATCGTTTCTGGCAGCGAGGACAAAACGATTAGAATATGGGATTTAGCAACAGGGGACGAGGTGAAAACTATACGCGGACATAAAGGCTACATTGATTCTGTGGCATTCAGTCCGGATGGAAAGCTCATTGCATCGAACGATTCTGGAGGGAATGTAGCAAAGGTATGGAGCGCCGAGACAGGAACCGAACTGATGATTTTAGATGGTCATAAGGGACGTATCTACCAGGTTATGTTTAGTCCTGATGGCAAGCGTATTGTCTCAAGTCATGATTCAGGGGAACTGAAGTTCTGGGATGCTGTAACAGGTAAAGAACTAATGACTGTGCTTGCAGAAAGAGGATTTCCCTGTGGGATGGCATTTAGTTTTGATGGTAAGAAAGTCGCATCGGTAGGAATGGATTGGGGTTCAGCGATCAAGATCTGGGATTCTGAGTCTGGAAAGTTGATCATGATAATTCAGGGGGATCATGCGCGAGCGTTATCAATTGCATTTAGTCCAGACGGTAGGTACATTGCAAAAACCGATACTGATAATACAATTAAGGTCTGGGACGCAGAAACCGGGGGAGAACTCAAGACATTTCGCGGGCACGATTGGTTCACGTTGTCAGTGTCCTTCAGCCCGGATAGTAAGCGGTTAGTCTCGTGTAGTTGGGATGGAACAGTCAAGCTATGGGATGTAACAATAGACCGAGAAAGGTTTGATCTCCATAAGCACAGTGATGAAGCCTTTGTGCGGGAAGGTTCCGATATCCCATCTGCATACCACCGTACAGTCACTTCGGTAGCATTCAGCCCGGAAGGCAGGAGGATTGCATCGGCAAGCTACAATAGGATTGTTACGCTATGGGATGTAAAGACAGGCACTGAAATTACAGCCCTCCAAAGACAAGGAACCAGGGTTGTTTTCAGTCCTGATGGAAAACGCATCGCCGTAAGCGGTCGTGAAAAGTCGTTCAAGATTTATGATGTTAAAACCGGAGCAGAGGTCATGACCTTCAGCGGCCATAAGGGATTGGTCGAAGCAGTAGCATTCAGTCAGGATGGAAAGCTTATAGCATCAGGTGGTCGCGAAGATAAGACGATTAAAGTGTGGAATGCAATAAGTGGCGAGGAAATCATAAGCCTTGCTATGCCGGAATCAAGTGTAATGTCAATTGTTTTTAGCCCAGATAATAAACATATTGTTTCCGGCAATTGGGAAGGAACGTTGGATTTATGGGATTTGTCAAGCGATGCCGAGCCAATGATTATAGGGAGGGATGGGCCACCCATAGCTTCTGTTGCTTTTAGTCCGGACGGCAAGAGGTTCATCTCCGGAGGTTATGACAGGACAGTCAGGATTTGGGATGCGGCGAATGGTTCTGAAATCATGACTCTGCACGGCCATGGAGATCTTGTTACCTCCGTTACGTTTATGCCTGACGGCAAACGTATTATATCAGGAGGCAGGGAAGGAACAATCAAACTATGGGATTCAACAACAGGCACAGAATTATTGAGCATTGGTGTGCAAAGGGGTGTCTACAGTGTCGCATTGAGTCTTAACGGCAAGACCATTGCTGCTGGGACTGATGATGGGAGTATCCTGCTCTTGGAATCGGCCGAACCCGAAGGAGGTTATGAGCCTCGGAAAAATGGCGAGCTTGCACGGAAGTCTGTGGATGGGCTGCATCACGAGCACGCCTTCTACTATGATGTGATAGACGCATTGGAGACTGATACGACTCTCAACGAGCCGATACGAAAATTGGCCCTGCAGATTGCCAATTCACGTAAGTGGGAAGATACCGAGAAGCTCAGAAACGAGGCATGGGCGACCGTGAATGAACCTGGAAAGAGCGTTGCGGCATACCAAGATGCCTTGGCAAAGGTTGAAAAAGCAGATGGCTTGGAGTCGGACGATCCTGCTATTCTTAATGTACTGGGTGGGGCTCAGTATCGCGTAGGTTCTTATGAAGACGCATGGAAGACTCTGGTGAGGTCTGCGAAGATACTATCTGATGAGGGGGAAGAACTCGATCCGGTAAACACAGCATTCACGGCGATGACGTTGCACAAAATTGGCCAGGTGGAGCAAGCGAAGATTGCTCTCGAGCAAGTGCGGGAATTGTGCAAGGAAGGGCCATTTTCCGAAAACATCGAACTCCAGAGCCTACTCGCAGAATCAGAGGCCATTATTGTTGGTGAACAACTGTGAGCCCTCGCACAGGACAGCAGAGAGCAAGCGAATCCAGCAGAACCACGGTTTGACCGACAATCGTCTCACCCGCTATTTGACCCGGCAAGAATTTATCTAAGATTTTATAAAGAAAGGTCCTCAAAAAAACTTGGCGTACCATTTGGTGCATCCTGGCAGATTGAGCACTCGGGCCTTCAGCCAGGCTCGAGTATCGCGTTATTCATGTCGCCATAATGTCACTACGCCTCCCCGTTTCTAGCGATTTGTCCTTCACCAAAAGCCCTGTCAAGTACAAAAAAACGCATTTCTTGCAATTTATAGGACCCGGAAACGGACAACAAGTACGGAGCGCCTCGCACCAAGTCTTGACACACGGATTCAATGGAGCGTGCCACGAGGCACGCCTCGCAGTTTTCCCTGCTCCTGCGAGCTTAATCTGTTATCATGGAATTGTTGCGAGACAATATGGCCGGTGCTACAATAACCTGTACGTGTTAGAATCAGACTTTCTACCAGTTCCTATCCTTCGCTTCTGGATGGGAAGACGTTTCGTCTCACGAGATGAAGTTAGGCGTGCCCCCATGAGCATCATACTAAGGAGTTTTGTACCATGATCGACAGGAAACACTTGTTACTAAGCATCGTCTTTATTGTTGGAGTCGCGTGGGCATTCGACACTGTCCAAGCAGCCGAATCGCCGACCGCCTTGGCTCAGAAGATTTGCAGCGAAACCGGCTTCCAAGGCGGCTTCGTGGTCGATTTGGGCTGTGGAGCCGGTCAACTGACCGCCGCGCTGCGAACGAGCGACAACATTGTTGTTCAAGGTCTGGACGCCTCGCTGGCCAACGTGGAAAAGGCGCGGGCCGCCATCCGGTCTTCGGGCCTGTACGGCCCGGTTTCGGTCAACCTTTTAGACGGCAAGCGGCTACCCTATGTGGACAATCTGGCGAATCTGATTGTTGTCGAGGATGGGGGGCAGGTTCCCATGTCGGAGATCATGCGAGCGCTGGCGCCGCTGGGCGTTGCCTGCGTCAAGAAGGGCGGAAAATGGGCCAGGATTGTCAAACCATGGCCCACCGACATCGACGAATGGCCGCAGCATCTATACGGCGCCGACAACAACGCCGTAGCCCATGACAAGGTAGTTGGCCCGCCTCGCTATTACCAGTGGACATCGACGCCAGAATGGAGCCGCGCCCACCTGGTGCTGCCGTCGATTCAGGGCCTGGTCTCGGCGAAAGGGCGGCTCTTCACCATCGAAGACCAGGCGTCCATCGAACACCCGGCGCTGCCGGGCAAGTTCACCCTGGTGGCGCGCGACGCCTTCAACGGCATTGTGTTGTGGCAACGGGAGTTTCCCGACTGGCATCCGATGAACCTCTACATCAAGCATCTCACGGCCCAGATCATGCGCCGCCTGGCGGTTATTGGCGAGACAGTCTATTGCACGCCCGGCTACAGTGCTCCTATCACGACCTTCGACGCGGCCACCGGCAAGCAGCTCAAGACTTATGACGGAACCGAGCGCACGCAGGAACTCATCTACGAGCAAGGCGTCCTCTACGCTGTCATTGGCGATCATACCGACACTCGCGCCATCGGCGACACCAAGGGCAGCCTGGCCGCAAGTCAGTTTCCGCAGGCCGCTTACGGTCCGATCATTCCAAAACTGGACGATCCCAAGAGTACGATTGTGGCCATCGACGCCGATTCCGGGCGGCGCCTGTGGGAGAAATCGGGTGCCGATACCGCCGGTTACCAGGGCTCAACGCTGGCGATTCGAGGCCGATTTGTCGCGTTCTGCTCGGACAAACCGGGGCCGGACCCCGCCATCCAAACAACGGCGCGGAATAGGAATGCCAACCGCGGCACCCAGGGATCGGTGGTATGTCTCGACAGGACCTCGGGGGACGTCCTGTGGCGCACAATCGTCCAGCTCTCCCTCAGTAGAGTCACCGGAACGGCCCCGGCTCTCGTGCTTTCCGACAGTACCGTTTATCTGGCCGACGCCAAGACTCTGCATGCGTTATCAATAAAGGACGGGAAGCAACTGTGGACTGGAAGCGCTCAGATAAACCATCACAAGCCGCCAGACCTCTTCCTCACGGGCGGGGCCGTATGGACCGGTAACAACGGGAAATACACGGCCTACGATGCAGCCACGGGTAACATCGTACGGACCATTCAGCAGGCGATGACCGGCCCGATGGGGCACGACCGCTGCTATCGAAACCGGATCACCGATCGCTTCTTTATCAACTCCGCGACGGGCGGTACCGACTTCATCAAACTGGAAACGTCCGGCGGAACCCCGGAAAATGAATTTCCCAACCCCTGGGCTCGCAGCACCTGCGGCATTGGCTTTTTGCCCTGCAATGGTCTGCTCTATGCCGGTCCACCAGCCTGTTCTTGCTCGAATGGCGTGATGCTTAATGCGCTCAACGCGCTGGCCCCCGAACCGGATCTCAAGTCATCGGGCCAGCCGATCAAGGTTGCGACAAGCCCGCGCTTGGAAAAAGGCCCGGCCTACAATCAAATCTCGGATTCAAAATCTCAAGTTCCGGATGCTTCCGACTGGCCCACCTATCGCCACGACGCCGGGCGCACCGGGCATACAACCGCGGCAGGGCCGGCCAAGCTGCAACCGCTGTGGACTGCCAGGCTCTGCGCTTCGGGCGGCAATCATCTCGGCGGGGTACGCGAGGGTGTCAAAGTCAGCGCGCCGGTCGTCGCGGCGGGCAAAGTATTTGTCGCCGATGTCGATGCCCACGCCGTTTGCGCGTTGGATGCCGAGACGGGCAGCGTGGCGTGGCGCTATACCACGGGCGCTCGCGTCGATTCGCCTCCGACCTATTATCAGGGCCGGCTGCTCTTCGGCTCGCACGATGGCTGGGTCTATTGCCTGCGCGCCGCCGATGGCGTCTTGGCCTGGCGTTTCAAAGATTTGCCCGACGACCGCTGGATCATGGCCTACGACCAGCCGGAATCGGCATGGCCCGTCTGCGGTAGCGTGCTGGCGTTCAATGGCGTGGCTTACTTTGCTGCTGGACGTAACTCGTTCCTGGACGGTGGTATTTGGCTCTATGGACTCGATCCCGATACGGGCCGCGTGATCCATCGGCGCCACATGTACGGCCCCTATGGGGACAACGGATTCCCGATCATCAAGGGCGTAAACTACGTTGGTCACGGGATTCAGGGCTCTAAGAACGACGTCTTGCTGACGGACGGCAAATTCCTCTATCTGCGGCATCAGCCGTTCAATCTGGATTTGTCATCGCTGCCGGCGGATCAGTCTCCACCTCCGCATTTGATCGCGACTCCCGGCTTCCTGGAATCGATCCCCCAGCACCGGTCCTTCTGGACGATCAACAGCAAGTTGCTCTATGACATACCCACGGGCAGGACCAACGTTCACGGCGATATTCTGGCCATGGATGGGAACAAGTACTACGAAGTACGGGGCTACACACCCGGCCGGACCAACTACTTCGACCCACGGGTCAATGGCTACACGCTGTACGCGGGTCTTCTCTCCGAGCCGCTGGCGGCGCCAACCGCGGCGGAGACGAAGTCCCAGTCGGTCACGACTGCAGCGGCTCGCAGGAAAGCGAGGCAGGCGGTCGCCTCGAAGGAGGCCAAGACAAAGCCTAAGACAAAGAATGTCGCGGCGGGTTCGCCTCAAGCGTCGGAGCGTTGGGTCTTCAATATCCCGCTGACGGGCAAGGCCATTGCGGTGGCGGGCGACCAGCTGTTCGTTGCGGGCACGCCTGTGGCGTTTCCAAAGGACGATCTGGCCGCGGCTTATGAGGGGCGGATGGGTGGCGTGCTTCGGGTCACGTCCGCCGACGACGGCAAGAAGCTTGACGAAATCAAACTCGAGGCGCCGCCCTCGTGGGATGGTATGGCCGTCGCGCAAGGCAGGCTTTTCATCGTCCTGCAAGACGGCTCGCTCCGATGTCTTGGGGCCAAGTGAGGCCGGCCGCTATGAGGATAGACCGAAGAGACTTCCTGAAACGATGCGCTGTGTTGGCCGGGGCGACGGTGTTTTGCGCGAAGAGTCATGCACTTAATACGGCACAAGAAGATCGTATGAATGTGCTGTTTCTTGTGGTCGATGACTTGAACTCCTGGCTGCTGGGCGATACCAACCGGTATGCGGGAAAGGTGGTAGCTCCCAATATACGTCGATTGGCGGATAGTGGGGTGTTGTTTACCCGCGCTTATACGGCGGCCCCGGTTTGCTCGCCATCTCGAACCGCATTTTTTTCCGGAGTGGCCCCCTGGAAGTCGGGTCACTATCACAATACGCCGGGAGCAAGCATAAGTGAGCCGCTCAACAATGCCTTGTCATTGGCGGGATTTTTCAAAAGAGCGGGTTACACGACCGCATCATACGGGAAGATTACCCATGGATGGGATCAGAGAGAGCATTGGGATGACAGGGTCGGTCATAAACGAGATCCGGCTCCGCCGGGAGCGCCTCTTACACCGGTAGGTAGAGGTGAGCAGGACTGGGGGCCTATACACCTGGCCGAAGAAGAGATGAATGATACGTTAATGGCCAACTATGCCATCAAGCAGCTTCAGAAGAAGCACGACAGGCCTTTCTTCCTTGCGTGTGGCCTTTTTAATCCGCATATGCCGTGGTACGTGCCTAAGAAATACTTCGACATGTTTCCTTTGGAGGAAGTTACAATCCCTGAATTGAAGGAGAATGATCTGGATGATGTTCCGGTACTGGGGCGACTATTGACTGCGGGTAAGAGTAAGTTTGTGGATGCAGTGCTTGAGCATGGTCTGCATAAGCAAGCGGTTCAAGGTTATCTGGCGACTACGGCTTATGCAGATGCTCAAATCGGGCGTGTGCTCGATGCCCTGGAAAGAAGCCCTTACAAAGACAACACGATCGTCGTGTTGTTGACAGATCATGGCTTTCATTTGGGCGAGAAACACCACTGGCAGAAGGCAACTCTCTGGGAAGAAGCCACTCATTGTTTGTTGATATTCCGTGCGCCGGGTGTGACCTATGCGGGAGGGATGAGCAAGCGTTTTGTTTCTTTACAGGATATTTACCCGACATTAGCGGAGCTCTGCGGGATTGAGCCTCCGAGCTATGTTGACGGGCGTTCGCTGGTTCCCCTTCTTAAGAACCCGGAAGCAGAATGGGAAAGCACGGCTATCACCGGTCTGACGAGCAAGGGGGGGCCATGGTATCCCTATATCAGCATCCGGAATGAAATGGGACGCTATATTCGCTATGCGCAAGGCCAGGAGGAGTACTACGATTGCACCAGGGATCCTCACGAATGGATTAACCAGATCGGGAATCCTAAATACACGGCGGTGATCAAGAAACTTCATGCCTCGGTTCCAACTCTATCGGAGATGTCTATACCGATGCCAGCCGTGAAAAGAGAAAATGAGAAATGACAGGGTTCGAGGGCAATAATCCAGAGAATCGAACCAGAACAGAAAAGAACGAGAATAAGGGGCTGTTGTGAAGACAGACCGTAGAGAATTCTTGAAAGAATGTGCTGTGTTGGCCGGGGCGACTACGCTTGGTTGTTCTACTATGGCAACAGAACAGTCTGTTGGGCGCGGTTCGAGGGATTCCAAGACAGAGAAGCCGAATGTCGTTTATATTTTAGCCGACGATTTAGGGTGGAGCGACATCAGCACGCATCCCGGGGGAACGATTCCTACGCCGCACGTGGATCGCCTCTTCGAGGAAGGAGTCCAGTTGAGCAACTTTATGGGGTGGTGTGTATGCTCGCCTACGCGCGCGATGCTCCTGACCGGACGCCACCCGTTCCGGGTCGGCACCGGTCCTGAAACCGGCGGCGAACTCGCGAAGGAAGAGACGACCATCGCCGAAGGCTTCAAGGCCAACGGCTATCGTACCGGTGTGTTCGGGAAGTGGCATAACGGTGATGATCCGGACACGCCTGAATATCGTAGGGCCTTCGAAGAGGCCTGGAGGTCGATGCCGAACAAGAAACTCGTTGGGGGCTTGGGTGTTAACGAGCATGGTTTCGACGAAGCCTGGGTTTACTACGGCGGAGGCGCGGACTACTTCACGCGGCGCACGGTGAAGGGAAAAGGTCCGGTCAGTTGGTGGCACAACCGCCAGTTCCGCCCTCAGGACCAGGGCTACACCGAAGATTTTATCACGCAACATGCCATCGAGTTCATCCGCGAGAACAAGGACCGGTCGTTCTTCTGCTATGTGCCGTTCCACATCGTCCACGCTCCGCTCCAGGCGAAGGCCGACGACCTGAAGGGCGTTGACCCCAAGGTCACCGATGAAACCAAGCGTGTTTATGCGGCGATGGTGCAGGCCATGGACCGGAACGTCGCCGCTGTCCTCGACGAACTGGATAAGCTGGGCTTGCGAGAGAACACCATTGTCGTCTTCACAAGCGACAACGGGGCGACGATGAACGGCAGCAACCTGCCGCTGAAAGGCGGCAAGCACACTATCTACGAGGGGGGCGTCCGGCTGCCCACAGTAATCCGCTGGCCGAAGGCCGGACTCGTGCGTCGCCAATGGAACGGGCTCTGCGGTTCGTTGGACATGTTCCCGACGCTGATGGCGATGGCAGGATGCCGGATGCCCGAAACACGACCGCTGGACGGCAAGAACATCTGGCCGGCCCTGCGCGACGGCGGCCAGAGCCCCGTGGAAAGCTACTACTGGGTCTGGCGCGGAGAGGACGCCATCCGCACGGCGGATTGGAAAATGCACCGCTTCAGCGACCGCTTTGAATTGTACGACGTCCGCAAGGACGAGGGCGAGACCGCCAACGTAGCCGACGCGCACCCCGAGGCCGTAACTTGGCTTGAAGCGAAGATGGACGCGTGGGCCGATTCGCTTGGTGCCGCGTTGACGCACCGACCCGCTCCCGCCAGGCTCGACGCAAAACCCAAACCCGATGGCGAGGTGCTCGAGATTACTGTGACCGTCACCGATAGGGCCAGGCCCAGGGACAGACTGATCGTTCCGTTCGCAGGATGGGAAGGATTCCAGCAAGCCACCGACTGGGTGGAATTCGACATCGCTTTCGCTCGAGACAGCCTGCAAAGTGGCTGCTTCTATTCGCCGGTCCAGGGCAACGCCAGTAAGCCGTATAAGGTCTTCTTCAAACGCGGCGACGGTATCGACCAGTCCGGCTGCGAGCAGTCCTCAGGCCCTGCGCCAAAGGGTGGCCCCGGCGTATGGGAGCATCGCGTAATCGGCCTGTGCAGCTTTGCACCCGGGCCCTTGAATAAGCACGCGCTGATCTTCAGCGGAGGCAAGGCCGGTACCTACAAGGTCTATATCGATAATCTGCGGATACGTCGAGCAGATGGCAGCCTCTCTTCTATGTGGGCCCATGCCGAGGACACCCGCTACCGGCGGATCGACGATTCCGAGCTGTTCACGGGCGTCCAAGTTCGCGCTGTCCCACTCGCAGAGACGGGCACGAAAAGTGGAGCGAAAGGCAAACTATGAACCGCATCACGATGTGCACCCATACTTTCCTGATCATCGACATGTTCGTCGGCTGCGCAACACGTCGAATCTGCGCCAAAATCGACTACAACCACTACAACCCGGAACGGCGTTAGCTCCCAATTTGGGAAGAATCTTGCGCCCGTAAGCGCTGTATTTACAAGTACTTTGCTATGGGCTGGTAGAAGTGCAACATATTCGAAGTCCGTTGCTCCGGCTTTCTCGTCAAAAGGCGAGGAAGATATCTTAGGCTGTTCTGACTAGTTTTTTGCTGGTCAAAAGAAAAAGCAGGAGAAACAAACTTTGCTTTAGTATCACCTTCTCCTCAGGAAGCTTTTCATGCAGAAGCGAACAATTTCTCTGCATTCTCAGCGATCGCTGCGAGAGGCAAAACCGTTTCCTAGGGATTGGTGGCCCCCGCTAGGAACCGAATATTTTGCGTATTTCCCTCGATCCTAAGCTGGGGAGAGTTGCTCTTCAATCGCTGGCCGAACCAAGTGACATTTTCGAAGCTGATTTCGGATACACCATGATTGTTAGGTTGGCCCTGGATCCAGATATGATAACCACCCTTTTCCTTGGCACCGTCCAAAGCAACATTCCTAAAGAGAACGTTACTGATTCTGCCGGGTACTTTATTGTGCATGTACTGGTTGACCACGGGACGCAGGGTGATAAACTCCCAGTTGCGGAACTGGGCCGTAGCGTTGTTGGGCTTCCAGTACTCGGCATTAATATCGACATTTTCCACTAGTACGTCTTCGATGGCCATTTCTTCCCCGGGTTCAAAGAGAAAGGGGGTCAAGGACTGGTGGAGGATATGGAGATTACGCAGCTTAATAAAACGCATGAACTCGGCCCGGCTCTCGTGGCCGAGCAGAAAAATACGGGCGCGGTCGCTCCATAGAAGGCAGTCCTCCACTGTGATGTACTCCACGTTATTGTTTCTGCCCTCCACAAAGGATACACCCTTCAGGGCGATGCAGTCATCGTCCGTGCGGATAAAGCAGTCGCGGATGGTAACGTGTTGTGAGTTAACGGGATTGATGCCGTCATCGTTGGGATTCTTACTGTTGCATAGCTTGATATTGGTCACAGTCACCGTATCGCAGTGTCGCGGCACCAGGGTCCAGCCCCAGGCGCCCCGAAGGATGATGCCTTCGATGTCGATACGGGATGACTGTCGTATCCCGATCATGTTGCCCGGCCCCTTACGCCAAGGCCAGTCGTTGCCGCACAGGATGCCTCGGCCTCGGATGGTAACATCACGGCTGTTCTCGATATCAATACTGCCTTTTACGATGGCGCCGCCGGCCAGATACAGGGTTTGCCCTGTATTCAGCCTGATGTCCCGTTGTTTGTGAATCCCCGGCCCGAAGTAGATAACATTGGGATCTCCCCTCTGCGGAGGATCTGTTTCCACTGGATTGGCAAATAGAAGCAAGGGTTCAAAACGGCCATCCGGTTCAATAGAGAGCTTGGTGGGCTTCTTCAGTGTGAAGGTGATCGTATTCCCTTTGATCTTGGGATCAATGCCATAGAATTGGGGGCGAATAACGAGTTTATGCAGCGGTTTCTTTAAGGATTTTATCTTTACAGTTACGGTCCCGAACATGTCGAAATAGGCGAAGGAATACGGTCCACCGAGTTGACCGGGTTTGATGGCCCATCCCGGCGGATCTTCAACATCCGTTACCCGGGCGACGTAGATGTCCACCGCTTCACCGTCCACCTCCAGTTGATAATCCTCAGAAAGTGGTTCTCCATCGGGTGCGGGATAGGTTATGATCTTTGCATGAGTCCGACCGAAGGCGAGTAAGCCCAGGAGAATCAAGCTTTTCAGAGTGCTGTACTTCCTCATCGCATGTGCTTCCTTTGATCACTTGGTTCACATTTCTGTATCGACTTCACAAACGGTATTTCTGCCCGTTCTTATGCTACTTTAGAACAACTCCTTGCTTACTACACAAGTCCTATAATACCAATTCCCCTACCCCTATGTCCAGATTCTTCCACTTAGACCTACCGTAAAGAACACGAAATGTCGGGCATGCACGCTGTTCCCTATAGCCACCAGCCCGGCAGTCTTTGCAGCCATCCTCACAAAAGTCCGGCGAGAGAAGCTCATAGGGTTTATCATGTCACAATTCATTAGAGGTTGTCATTCTTAGTGAACTAACAGGAGGTCTCAGCGACAGGTTGAGGCCAGAAACATGTATGTCTCACCGGGACTCAGATGTTGGATTTCACACGACCGACCGTCGTCCAGTTTGATTGTCTGACTCAATCCATCCCAGCCATAGACCTCTATCTTGGTAGCGCCCGACGGGATGTCGCGGATCGTGAATGTCGTACCGGAATGGTTGGTCCATGCCTTGCGGTTTTGCCAGACCCAGAGCTTTCTGCCTGTACCCTCCAGTACGAATTCGCCCTTGCCCTTCGGATCGCATGAAACGAAGTCCATGCCTTTTGTCAGTTCGCAGACTAACTGGACCACTCTTCCTCGCGCAACGGGAGTCCAGGGGTCAAGTTGACTACATAGACCGTAATTCTTGTCCTTGGTGGTAAGGTTAAAAAGATTCCAGGGCATAACGAACTCGGTAACACGCTGGCCCTTTTCACCTACAACACCCAGTCCATCCCAGAGTGCTGTCAAGAAGTCTCGGGCCGCTTCGTCTTCTGTGATCTCTCGTTTCTTGACGTTCATTTCGTCGCTATAGAAAGCCACGTCCGCCGTGATGCCGGCCTTGCGTTTGACTTCCTCGAACTGACTCTGCAGGGACCAATCGTAGCGATCCTTCATCGGGATGTAGTCAACGTCCCAATACCTATGAATACCGATAGCGCACAACTTGCCCTTATTGAACAGTGGTGCCACGGCCTTGGAGTACACGTGTTCACCGCGTCGCAATGAGCCTTCAATCCATCCCCCGGGATTGACCTTCAGATCCCCGTTCACAGCATGAACGCCGTCGGCCAAGCCTTCAAGGGCCGCGGCGTAATCCTCGGCCGGTATAGGGGTCGGATTGTTGGATTTCCAGGTCGGCTCGTTGATCGCGCTGTAGTAGCGTATTCCCCAATCCCGAATCCCTTTGGATTTCAGCCAATCGCTATTCGGCTGGAAACGTTGGGCACATGCTTGTCCGATGGTAAACCATTGTTCATGGCCGTTGAGTTTTGGATGCCAACGAGTATAGTACTCAAACAAAACAATTGGTTCTATGCCGTATCGATGCGTTAGCAGGATCAATTCGTCAAGACGCTCGGGATGCGGTTGCCTAGTATCCAAGCCGTAGTCTCCCGGCGAGACAGGAATGCGACACATCCCTGCCCCCACGGTTCTCAGGGCCTTAAACTGCAATTCGGCTTTGCGTAGATTTCGACCAATATTGCCGCCACCCAGGGTCGCAGAAACATTAGCCCTAGCCAATGAGCAGATCATCGCCAATAGTATCACTATCAGAACCGCAAAACGTGCGAGGTTACATAAGGACCTGCTAATAGACTTGCGAGCCATGATCGACAATCCTTTCCGGATGCGGCATGAGAACCGTATACATTTCTGAACAGCAACGTGCATAACAATCTATGTCGAGGACCACATGATAACGCATGGTCCACGTCGATTTCAATGATTGTGAACGTCAGCTAAGCTGGTGTTCCTAGGCGGAAGGTCTGAATCGTGCCAGCTCTTCCCTTTGGTCGATCCGTGTGGAGACAAGAGCAAGCCACAGCGCATAGCTGTGGGTCACCGCCTCTTTGTCATAGACCACTCAGGAGCATCTGATTGCTCAGGGTTCTTGCGCCTTGGGCTCGTACGCCACTGCAGTCCAGACGGGCGCAGGATGGCGTCTTGACCTGTGACCGCTGCTACTCCCTGGCGAAGTCATTCAACATGGCTATCGCGGCGTCGCACCAAAGTACAGGTGTTTCAGGCGAAAGTGGCGCGCTGCTGTATGTGGCCTCGTATCCGCCCTCTTTGTAGCCACGGGGATGGGGAACATAGCCCATAGAACCGCCTGTCAGGCCTATCACCCACGTTGAATCCATAACCGAATGAGTCTGAATATCCCGGCTCAGTTCGACAAAGCACTCACCGGGCAGACCTACGATCCCTACCGGACCGATTTGTAGAGCTATGATTTCGGCTGTACGGCTCTTTTCCGAAGTCTCGGCCAAGCGGATGACGCCCTTTGGGGTCAGTTCATTGAAATTTCGCCTGGAGGCTTTGGCTGAATCTTCGCGCATTTCCTTCTCAGCCCACTCATACATATCTTTGGGGACTTTACGAATGGGACAACGGATCTGCTTTGTGCTGGCGGCAAGTCGGTCGATCTTTATCCCCGCAGATGTGTTATGGGCCTGTAGAGCAGCTTTGGCGAGAGTCCTTCCGATCTTCCTCGATTCTTCATAGCTACTTCTTTGGCTCTTATCGTTGACATTTATGTGATTGATGTTGCCACTGCAGGCGTTGAGATAAACGACGCGCCAGTCCGATCCAAGTTCCTCTCGCACGGATTCGGTCAAATGGTAGGGGTAATCAGCTGAGAATTCCGAGCCGCTGACACAATCGCAATGCAATCCGTGACTGACCAGACAAACCTTCGTTGCATGGAACCAGAGGACATTCACATTGGGATCGATCCGGCCTATGGGGCGGATGATGTTCGGGTTGGCCCTCCCCGGATTAGTGCGCACAGTACCGTCCTTCATCAGATATCGGCGGATGAACGTGACCGAGTGCTCTTCGGCACTGCCGAGGGTAGTGCGAGTCTCCTTTTTCCTGTCATCCATTGCCTTAAGAGCTGCCCTGGCCACCTGTGCGGGTAGATCGTCTTCGATCTCAGATACCCTGGCTCCTGTGTGCGTGTGTGTGGCATGGATGAACACGTGGCTGGGAGGTATACCTGTCTTCTTCTTGACGGCCGTGCGGAGACTATCGACCAGCGTCTTATCAAGGGCTATCAAGTCGACGGCCAGGACAAGTACGGTCGTATCACTGTATGTCAGGGCAAGGGCTTTGACCAGCAATGGATCGAGGACGCCTTCGGCTTTACGGCCATGGAAATAGCCAGGCATGTCGGTGCCGAGTTTCGGCGTTATGTCGAGTTGGGCGTAGCCAACGAGCAAGTCTTTTCCGTCTGATGATGCAGAGGCGAAAGTCGCGAGGGCCACGACTACGATAATCACACCGTGGACGAAGCGTTTTCGGATGCAGTCCTCTATGAACATGACTCATGCTCCTTTAGCACAGGTTTGCCGTTACAGATGAAGGTGGGCACTCCGCCTACAGATGCTACTCTGGTGACAGGCCCTGTGCTTTGGGCCGACAAGCCCGCCATCGACACACCCGTTACACCAACCGCCGCACCACCGACGGTGGCTTTCAGAAATTTCCTTCTTGTGATACCTGCCCGCCTGCTCATTATGTGTCAATAATTTGCGATTATCACTTCATGGATATCGTCGATGACTGCCTGTATCTTCCGCCCATCCCTCTTGAGGCTCGTCGACGGACTGAGTGCTTTGGCATGCGTGATCGGGTATTCGAATTCCAGTTCGACTCGATACATGGGCGTATCCTCGATCAGGCCAGGCAGGATGAACGGCCGGTTTTGAGGCGGAGTTGTCTGTGGCGGCGAATTGTAGCCAAGCAGATGGATGCGAAGTGTCCGATCTGACGGTTCATTGGTTACGATACTCTCCACGTTGGTTGGGGCTTTGATTTTGACACGAGGCTTCGCATTGAGCAGGCGGACTGCGTTGGACAGCAGACGCCTTGATTCGACGATGTGATGCTCCCCGGCTGTGGCGTAGCCTGGAGAACAGGCGAATGTCAGCACCCTGCCTTTTCCGACGCGGTTGATCAGAATCGCCGGGCCGATCGCAGAATCGGCGCTCATGGGCCATTCAGTTCCCTCCTTGCCTTGCTGCTGGCGTATCGTCCGGTACGGTCGCAGGAGTTCGCCGATTGCCCTTGCCGATATCGGCTCGAAGATCCCTGCGGGCCCCTTGACCAGGAATGGCCAGTCGGGCTTGACGTCGGTGCGCAACCTGCTTTCGTCTGCGGATCTCGCATTGGCTGCAAATCGCACCCAGTTGTCGAGAGAATCAAGCTTACGCACGAGCTTCGCGCCAATCAACTCTTCGATGGAGGATCGTTCGTGTAATTCGCCCATCCTGTCATAGCAACCGGTCAGGCCTGTAACAATGAGATTGCCGCCAGTTGCAACGTAACGACGCAACAGGTCGGCCTCCTTCTCGGACAGAATCCCGGCATTCGCAAGCAGTACTACCGGTGTGCGTTTCAGCGCGCTTAGACTCGCATTTTCATCAAGGATGATGCTCCAGGGAATATGCTCATAGACCATGGCTTTGTGGGCGCCTTGGAAGCTCTGAAAGTACCTTTGAGGTTGGTCTCTGCCAATCCAATCACGCGTACGGCTGCTGAAATAAATGCCGACGTCAGAGACAGGCTCTTGGCCGAAGTGTGACCTCTTGCGACTGACTTCCTCGAACGCCCTGCCGATTCTCTCATAAGCTACGGGATCAAGCCAGCCATCGAAGCCGGTCTTGTCGACTATTGTTACGAAGGCACCATGCGACAGCAAAGTCAGGAGTTCCCAGCGAATGTCATTGAGAGGCCGGGTTGTTTGATCGTGGTACATCCGAACACCACGTTGCATGGCTATCTGAAACGGTTCGTCAGGGGTCGATGCCCTGTAGAACTCGGCGTTCAGTCCTACAGTCAACGCACTGAATCCCCACACACCCGTTTCACCAGTCACGAAGTCAGCATTGCCGGCATGCTGTACCGGCCGCTGGCCGACTTCGAAGGAGAATGGTGGATTGCCGTGGTAGTTGTAATCCACAGTAGCCTCTGGATTGAGCTTCTTGATATGCCTGTACAAGGCCTTCTCGAACTTTTCACTCGTTGCATAGCGAAACTCGAGCATTCTATCCCAATCCTCGTCCCACGTCGCTCCCTTCGGCATCGCACTGCCATACTGGTCCCTGAACAGCTTCTGACAGTGTTTACACCAGCACCCGTAGGGAGGGCCGAAACCCTGGTCGACCATATCGATGTGAAAGCCTGCAATCCCGTAGGCCAACTGTTCGGCTGCAATCTGCTTCATCACATCAAGGTAGCCGGAATTGTAGCAGAATCGTCCAATACGATTGCCGTTGCAGTCATGCATCTCGTACTCAGGGTGCTCGTCCAGAAAATGGCCGCCTTGCTGCACTACGCAATAGGCTATGACCGGTAGATTATGTATCCTGGCCTCCTCTATCGTCTCCTTCAACGCATCTCTCTTTCCGAGCCCCGGCGCCTTTGGGAGCAGTTTTGAGTCATAGTATGCATAGTCCCCATCCCGGGCCCAAATAACAAGATACTCAGAATTGGCCGAGACACAGCGACGCACGATATCTCTTCCGTTGAACTCACTGCAATAACGTTTGTCTCCGGCATCACTGTGCCCCCATTGCGCTCCAGTTGGACCAACCTCAATCCCCACTAGCAGTCGTTCATACCAGGGCTTTGGTTCATCTATCTTAGACTCAGGCTCAACACGGCTCGTGGCGGACAATGTCGCACTGCCGAAGATGATCAAGAGCATAAGACCTAACAACACGGTTGTATGCCTTACCGCAAGACGTACGTTCATTTCTTGAACTCCTATGACTTAAGCATCCAAAAGTAGCTACGATACTATATCGCGATCCCCGGACCTTTGCAAATGAAGCACACCTTCCAACCAAGAACGTGCCTGGGCTCTATACGTGCGATATAGGGAAATCCAGATCGGGGTATGGGAAAGCCGTCTATGATTGCCTAATGGAACTCCGTCAGCAGATCTGATAATATGGATGCACGTTCTGGACATGCTCCCAGAGCATAGGCATGTGCGTTTAAGAAACTGGAACTCTGTGAGATCTGGAGTCTGCAATATGGATCGCAGGACGTTTCTGAAATCAGCATCGGCGGCGATGCTGGTCAAGGCCGGGATTGGGGTTTTGGGACGTTCGGCCTGGGCGCAGCAGGATGACTATCAGGTCATCGAACCCGAGGTAACCGATGAAATCCTGGTCAACCCGGGAATGGGATTCGAGACTTTTCACAGTTTCAACAACGATGACCGAATCACTCGCCTGGAGTACTATCCCAAGTGCTCAATTGCATACTTTCGCTTCTACTGGGATGCACTGGAGCCAAGGGAGGGCAACTACGACTTCGATCTGATCGATTCGATACTCGACAAGGGCAGACAGAATGGTCAGGATCTGGCCCTGCGATTGATGCCCATGAGTACGACGAATGCTAAGAATGGAACACCGAAGTGGTATGCGGATAAGGCCAAGACATATCGATTTGAGAGAAACGGCAGCAAGGGATGGGCGCCTGATCACAATGATCCTTACTTTCTGACAAGACAGGAAGAACTCGTCGCTGCATTCGGAGAACGATACAACGGTCACCCGAATGTCGTTCGCATGGATATTGGCAGTGTCGGTTTTTGGGGAGAATGGCATCTGTCGCATACGAAGCCGGCCGTTCCGATGATTACTGAAGACAATGCTATCAAGATCATCGACATGTACCTGAAGTATTGGAGTCAAACGCCACTGTCGATGCTCATAGGGTACGTGCCTGGGTTGCGTTATGCCGTGGGAAAGGGAACGGGTTGGCGTGCGGATTCACTGGGCGACTACGGCCACTGGTCGAACACTTGGTGCCATATGTTCAATGCCTACCCCCAGAAACTCGGGCAAGCGAGTGCCCTTAATGCATGGAAACGAGGCCCTGTCGCATTTGAGCCGCCAGGCTCGATGGCCGACCTGGACAGATGTGTACCGTCAAGAGGTGGGGGGTACGACAAGATGTGGGGCCAGGCGCTTGAATGGGGAGGTTCTGCCTTCAATGCGAAGTCCGGAGCGATTCGGCCCTCGCAGATTGACTCCATAGAGTGTTTTCTGAAGCGATGCGGATATCGTCTGGTCCTGAGGAAACTCATCCTGCCAAAGATGCTGCCGAGTGGAAAACGCCAATTACCTATTAGGATAGAGCTTGAGAATACAGGCGTAGCTCCGCCCTACAGAGACTACATCTTCGCGATGAGACTGTCGGGTGGTTCAAAGCCGATCATCTTCCTCTCAAGCGAGCAGACGTCCAAATGGCTGCCGGGGCAACACAGGATAGAGGAGGTATTCATTTTGCCGAGCCCGTTGGCCGCCGGCAAATATGAGCTTTCGATCGGACTTCTAGAACCATCCAATCAGCAACCCGTGATAAGGTTCGCAAACAAAGGGTCAAGACGCCAAGGTTGGCATACTGTTGGCACATTAGTGGTCGAATAGAGCAGAGGGTCTTCACATGGAAATCATGCAGGCTCTGCGTGTTGGGGCTGAAGAGGCTTAAATACGATGGACAATTCAACAATCACACGTATCCGGTTTCGGACGTTTGTTTTTCTTGCGTTATTCCTTTATGGTGTAACCTCGCACACCTCGGCACTGGAACCGGCGCCCCTCATCTCCACTGACCAGCCGAAAGGCGACACACTTAGGGTCGCGATGGAAGATCTCACTTGGATGGACACGGCGCGGAACCGCGAAGTGCCGGTCCGAATCCACGCGCCGGCCCCCAAGCATAGCAACGGGCCGTTTCCAGTGGTGGTCTTTTCCCACGGCGGCGGTGAGTCGCGCGAGGCATTCACATATCTTGGCAAAGCACTGGCACAACGGGGTTATCTTGTCGTCTTCTTGACCCATAAGGGGAGTGACCGTGAGGCTTGGGATAAGGGGGGCATAAGGGCGTTGGGTACAGCCACGTTCGATGTTCGGCCGCAGGATGTTCGCTTTGTAATCGACCGGTTGCTGGCTGCTGACCTCAAAGATCCGTTGCTGGCTGGCCGCATCGATCCGGAGCGGATCGCCGTGGCCGGGCAGTGCGTCGGAGCCACGACCGCACTGGCGGTGGCCGGACTGACGACCAGAGCATCCGATGGGAGTTTGAAATCCTATAAGGACCCGCGGCCGAAGGCAGTCGTTGCCCTATCACCACAACCCGGGGCGAGTTCCCGGGGTAGCATGAGAGAGTCGCTTCACGATGAGTCGTGGAAGACGGTTAGCCTACCGGCTCTGGTTATTACCGGGACCAAGGATTTCCAGTGGATGCCCGCAGTTCAGCGTAATCCCGACTTGGTGCGCCGACCCTACACAGGGATGCCACCCGGTGATAGGTACCTTGTAGACATCGTCGGCGCAGAACATCACGCCTTTACCGATTCGATACCTTACTATCCGGGCGGCCCACGTGACCGGCGCCATCACGGTTGGATTGCGCAGGCGACGATTGCGTTCCTCGATGCGTATCTGAAAGACGACGCGAAGAAGCTCAAATGGCTCCAGAGTGAGGCTCTGGAGGCGGAAACGAAGGGCGAGTGCATTCAGGAGCAGAAGCTGACTACAGCGCCGAAAGCCTCGAGCCAGAAGCCGACAACAACCTCCGGCAGCAACAGTGCGCAGCCTGAGGTCCCTGCTCGGGACAGGGTGTCTCAGATGTTACGCCTCTTCGACCGCGACGGGGATTTCGCATTGTCCCGCGAAGAGTCGCCAGAGCGGCTGAAGGCCATTTTCGAGCGGATCGACCGCGACGGCGACGACAAGCTCACAAGGGGAGAACTCCGGCCCATCCTGGACCGCTTTGGCCAACGCCGGGGCAGCCAGACTACCCCGGTAGAAGGGCACGGCACTGATGCTGTCGATATTCCGGCCAGAGGACCGCACCCCGTTGCCGTCATCGAGGAACTGGTGCTCCACGATGCGCAACGAAACAAGGATTTGACGCTGCGCATCACCTATCCCGAGTCGGATGGGTCGTTTCCCACAATCCTGTTTTCCCACTGCGTCCGCGGCAAACGGGACAATTTCAAGCAACTGGCTGAACATTGGGCAGCCAACGGATACGTGGTGCTTCAGGCTGATCATGCCGACACCGGAAGAATGGGCTCGGATTGGAGGGATCGCGCCCGGGATATGAGCTTCATGATCGATTCTGTGGCAGAGATTGAGAGCAAGGTTCCCAAGCTGGGTTCCAAGATAGACGCCACGTGGATTGGGGCGGGGGGACATCTGATCGGCGCCTATGCTGCATGTGCGTTGGCGGGAATGAAGGGAACGGGCTTTGGACCGGGAAATGAAACGGCTGATTTCATGGACCCGCGTGTGGATGCGGTGCTGCTGCTTTCACCCCAGGGTCGCGGGCAGGAACTGAACGAGAAGTCGTGGGAGGAGATCGACCCGCCCATGCTCGTGGCGGCCGGTTCCAGAATGCCCAGCCGCAGGACCTCGAATTCGCCCGAGTGGCGCACCGAACCGTACCGCTTCGCCAAACCTGGCGATAAGTACCTACTCTGGATCGAAGGCATGGATGGCAGTTATGCAGGGCTCTGCCTCGGCGACGACATCGACCCGGCGCCGGCCACGTTCGTTCGGAATGTGACCACCGCTTTCTGGGATGCGCACCTGAAATTAGATGCGAAGGCTCGCCAATGCCTGCACGCCTGGCCGGTCCCGGAGGCGGACAAAGAGCGTTTCCGTCTCGAATGCAAAAGGGAGGTGTCCTCGAATTCGGACAGCCGGCAAGCAGCAAACGAGCGTTTGGCGGACGGGCGCTATGACTTCAACAGCCTCGATGAGTTTCTCGAGAGATCAGTGCCGCGCCTCGGTGGCGGTTGTGCGTTCATCCTGATCCAGGGTGACCGCGTGATTCACCGCAACGCCTACGGTACCTTCACTCCCGAGAAGGTTGTCCCCATTGCCTCGTCTTCGAAATGGATCTCTGGCGGCGTCATCATGGCTTTGGTCGACGCCGGTAAGATCAGCCTCGATGATCCGGCTTCAGAGTATCTTCCCTACTTCACCGCCAAGAAGGCTGGGATTACCATTCGCCAGATGTTCTCGCACACGCACGGGCTGACGGGCAACGCCCGCGATCATCTCTACAACACATCGTTGACCATGGACGAAGCGGTTCGCAAGATCGCCCAGTGCGATCTTATCGCCGATCCGGGCACGGCGCTCTATTACGGCGGCATCGGGATGCAGGCCGCGGGGCGCATCTGCGAAATCGCGACCAGCAAATCGTGGGCCGAGATCTTCCGGGAAACACTCGGCGACCCGCTTGCGATGGACAGCACCGACTACTTCGGGCTCGGCCCGACGAGGAATCCCAATGTGGCAGGCGCCGTCCGTACCTGCGTCGACGACTATGGCAACTACCTGACCATGGTGCTCAACCGTGGCCTCTACAAGGGCAAAAGGATCCTGTCCGAAGCGGCCGTGGAAACTATGCTGTCGAATCAGAGTGGGACTCTTCCCGTTCTTCGGCACGCCTACGACTCCCTCGACGTCATCGACCCGGCGCTCGCCAGCGCACCTTACGGCATCGGATGCTGGCTGGAAGATTTTGATCCCAAAAGCGGCCTGACAACTGCGATTAGTTCCGGGGGCGGGTTCGGATGCATGCCGTTCCTGGATCTAAGACGCAAAGTGGCCGGCGTCCTACTACCGCACAACCGGAAGTGGAAGCTGGACACGAAAGGCCGCCGCTACAACGACGCGCACCGCGTCTATTACGAGGCAAAACAAATTATCAACGAGATCCTGGATGCCGGCGCACCGCCGCAAACCGGGCCATCTGAAACCGTAGCGAAGGGTCCGATCAAGGTGCACGGCGATCTGACCGCGGACTACTCGGCTCGCAATGGCGGCCGCGCTGTACTGGTGATGATCGACGGCAGGATCGTGTTCGAACGATACGACAATGGCTTCGGCCCCGAAACCGCCACCCACCTTCACAGCGCTACCAAAGGATTCTGGGGACCGGTGATCGCGGCGATGATCGAAGACGGGCTGATCGAATCCTTCGACGAACTCGCGGTCGAGACTCTCCCCGAATGGAAGGATCACCCGCGCAAGAGCCAAATCACGCTGCGCCACCTACTCACGCTCAGCGCCGGGCTGGTGCAGGACGTCGTCAACCTCCAAGGCCACGAGCGGCCCACACTTGCACCTGACCTTTACAAGCACGCCATAGGGGTGCCAGCGGTCCGCGAGCCGGGCGCGACGTTTCAGTATGGCCCCAGTTGCTACTACGTTCTGGGGGAGATCATGAAGCGAAAGCTGGCAACACGGAAACAGACGCCCCTGGATTACCTGAAGCAGCGCATCCTCGACCCGATCGGTGTGAAGGTCGGAGACTGGGTACATGATACCTCGGGCAACCCGCACATTCCCAACGGCGCGTATCTGACGGCCGACAACTGGGCAAAGTACGGCCAATGGTTGCTCCAAGGCGGCCGGTGGGAGGGCAAGCAGATCGTCAGAAAGGACCTGCTGGAAGAGCTCCTCAAGCCAAGCCAGGCCAATCCCGGCCATGGCCTGGCTCTGTGGCTAAACCAGCCCGGCGGGCGCGGTGCTGTGGGTGTTGCCGGGCAAAGGTCTCAGCCGGGTGACGAAGCTGGTTGGATCTTTCGCAGTGGGCACCCTGACCTATTCGCAGCGCTTGGCGCCGGCAAATGCCGCATGTACGTGATCCCCTCGCTCAACATGGTCACTCTTCGACAGGGAGACAGCAGAGTTGATCGATTCAACGACAACACCTTTCTCAACCTTCTACTGACTGGCAAGGCGAGCGACATCTTCTTGCGACAGCCTAGCGACAACCCCCAAAGTGCAGATCTGACCCGCCGCTGGCTAGGTCAAACCAGAGACGGCAAAAGGCCTTGATGGGACGAACGGACAGGCCATCTGGATATATAGGGCCTATCCGAACCAATGGCTGCCATGCCTTAGTGCAGTTGCGCGGTCGTGTGGATTTGACCGGTTTTTCAATACCCTGTGCAGGTAACCAAACAGGGTATTGAAAAGCCCCAAGTGACTCACCGAGGCTGCCTCTTGCTCATTTTTGTCCTGGTGTATATACTGGCCCACAAGTTCACATTTTGATGTCTAATGCCTTTTCAGGAAACAGTGCTTATGAACGAAAGAGCCGAGATTGCTGTCGTCCTTGCGATTGCCACCGCAGCCTTTGCAGGTGACTCCAGTCGTCTCTTCAACCTAGCTGCTGAGCGAGGTCTGGTTCAGGGGGTCCGCTCCGTGGAAGTCATTCGTAATGATATACTGGCCATGACCGTAGATGCCGCCATCACCGGGCGACTTAACCAGATGGGTCCGCTGATGAATATCAAAGCCCCGACGCCTTTGAAATTGCTGTAAATGGCCAAGTAGTTCGCCCCGTCCGTGTTGCCCGTGAGAGTTATGAGAAATGGAATGGAGTGGCTCGCGACGCCCTCATGTGGCGAACAATCTGGTGGCATACATACTATCTCTACCTTCCTGAGCCAATGAAGTCCGGCCGCTACACCGTCAGCGTCCGCAGTATCAATCCACCCTTCAAACGCCAGGCAACTCTTGACTACAACGACCGAAACACCTCGTCCAAGGTCATCAAGGTCAATCAGCTTGCCTACAGTTCAAGGTCTACTCGCCGCTACGCCTACCTCGGATGGTGGGCCGGAGACGCCGGCAAGATCGACTACGCTGCATTAAGAACGTTCGAAGTAATCGATGAGGCTAGAAATCGCACTGTTCACACTGGGCACATTGCGCTCCGAGGAATTGACGATCCCATGAGCGGAGAGGACGTCTACGAAATGGACATCTCGAAGTTGCCTCAGGGCCGCTACCACATCTATATCCCGGGCCTGGCTCGCTCCGATACCTTCACTATCGGTGGTGAAGGCCTCAGGGACCTCTACTACCATACTATGCGAGCGTTCTTCCACCAACGCTGTGGTCAGGAATTCAGAGCCCCCTGGACAACCTTCAGTAAACCCGCCTGCCACGTTGAGGTCGCCAAGTCCGGCCGACTCGTCACCGGTCCCGGCTGCATCCACTGTCTCTGGAAGAACGTCGAACCTTATGTCGTTGGACCCAACGAACCAGTCAAACACTTCCGAGGCGGATACCATGACGCCGCCGACTTCGACACCTTCGCTTACCACCTGCCGGCCACCGCCCAGACTCTCGAAGCCTACGAAATGTACAGTAGTGCCTTCACTGACGGGGACCTCAATATTCCCGAAAGCGGCAACAACAAGCCCGACGTCCTTGACGAAGCGGCCTGGGGCCTATTGTTCTTAATTGAGAATCAGAACCCTGACGGCAGCGTCCCGCTCGGCCGAGGCAATGAGTGCGACGCTTTCAAACAGAACACCAACGGCCAATACCCACCCTTCGGTGTCTTACCCCCTTGGAGAGACTCCACCGCCACTTTTGCTGCCGTCGCCGCACAATTCGCCCGACTTATCAAGCCTTATGACCCACAATCCGCCCAGCGCCACGTGGCCGCTGCCCGCTCCGCTTACGAATGGTCGAAGACCAACATCGACCGTCCAGGCGATCCCAAGAAGGACATCCCCTCACGCAAGGCCCGCCTTTCATGGGCCGCGTGTGAACTCTTCGCTGCCACCGAAGAAGCCACGTACAACCAGGACATCAAGGACCTCTACAACGACAAGGACCGAGGTGTTCAGTACTGGTGGGCCCGCCCCCTTCGATGGTGGGCGTATCTAACCTGTAACCATCCGGAGGTCGACGAGCAGATTTGTGCTTGGATGCGAACGCAGATTATCGCCGATGCCGACAAAGTCCTTGAGAAGATGGAAACAGTCGCCTATCGCCACGGGGCTGGTCCTCGTACGGGTGGATGGGGTTCCATGCTTCCGGCACTTCAGGCCCAATCCCTGTTGCCTGCATACTCCCTCACTCACGACCAGGAATACCTCGACGCTGCCAGCCTCCATGCCGACTTCCAACTCGGCTGCAATCCCCTCTCAAAGACGTTCATTACAGGAATGGGCTATCGCCATCCCAATCGGCCCGAGATTGCATGGTACCTTTATGAAGATCCGGACCTCAGCGGCCCGACCGTTAAGGGCCTCACCATGTACACTCTCGGCCCACCGATCAAAAGCTGGTATCCCATTACGCCACCCTGGAGAAGTCATCGAGACCTTTGGGGCAATGGCGCGGAGATATGGAGCGAATTTACCGTTCATCAAACCATCGGCCCAACCGCCATGTTATTCGAGTCCCTCTATGCACTCGAAGACCGGTGAACATCTCATATCTCAGAGCATCTAACGGACTATCAGGCAGGACATCGCGTGTGTTCTCATGTCGTCGTAACTGTCACAGCCATACCAAGGTCCTCTCCTGACTGCCCCTCCTCTATCTCCCTGCTCAACTTGTGCTAAACAAGACCGTGGGACCTTTGCCATCCCCCCGTCAATTTCCGATGGCGTATAAATGCCGCTCAGTGGCGACATACATCACGCCATTGGCAACGACAGGTGTATTGCAGATCTTGTCGGGAAAGCGAATCCTGTTGAAAACCTTTTTCTGCTTGCCCGTCTGCATGATCCAGATTTCTCTATTCTCGGTCCCCACAAAGACCTTGCCGTCTGCCACGAGGGCCGAACTCCATATTGGAGCTTCCGTGCTCAACTTCCAGTAGCGCTGTCCTGTTTGGGCATTTAAGCAATGAATATGCCCGCTGTAATCTGTGACATACACGAGGTCATCAGCCACGGCTACCGTCGCCAAACTGCGGTCTATTTCAGTACACTGCCACACAACATTGCCATTTGCGGCATTGATGCAAGTCAAGGCTCCGGGACCACGCCCATGCATCGTATCCTGACCAATCGTAACGTAGATGAAATTCTCATGGGAAACGGGGGTTCCAATGATTTCACTGGGACCTTCACCGTAGAAATCACTATGGAAGCTGCGATATTTCCCTCTCTGATAGGGACGGGACTTATAGGCTGGCGGGTTACAGTCACAAGACCATACTCTTTCCAGCATTGCCGCCTTGTCAGTATGGCCTGAACCAACGAAGGGTCTGAAGGCATAGACCAAGCCGTCTCCAGCACCATAGATGACATACGGGTTACCCTCAACGATTCCAAGGCAGGGAGAAGACCATTGTCCATGAAATAGGGTGCGCCCAATCTTCTCGTTGTCCTGAGCTACCAAGCTACCAGTCTCCTTATCGAGAACGATCAGGGATGGAGCATCAGGATACGGAACCTTGTGATGTGAGTTGTCCACTCCATTAGAAGTGCCTACATACAGATACCTTCCATACACGAGAACTGCACTGCTCGATGCGTCCTGGGGCCAGCAAGGTAATTCCTTGATTGTGTCGTAAACCCAAATGATGTCCCCATCAGTATCTTGGAGCACAATGTCCGGGCTTTCCTCATCGCTCATGTATTGTGCTTCCCGGATGAAGGGGCCGTCGTTGCCGTTGGCTTGCCCCTCTACATCGAGACAGAGCACTTCTCCGCGATTGCTGACTACATAAGCACGCTTTCCCTCCACTGTGACGGAGGCACATATACCCAGATTCATATCATCATAGTTGAAATCCCTCAGGGTAGTTCGAAATCTGGGAACAGCCAGTTTCCAAAGCAGTCTTCCACTCTGCTCATCTAGGCAGAGGATGAGTCCCCCACGGGTTCTGTCTAAGCGAGAATCATGCAAGTAGGCATCGTTCGTGCCAACGTATACCCGCTCATCTGCAACTACAGTATTGCCATAAGTATGGCTGCCCAATCGCACGACCCATTTGATACCGTTATCAGGGGATATGCTACTTGGTGTCTGTCCCGACGCACTCAGTTGTGGCCGTTCAGGGTTGAATGAAACAGGTAGATCACGCTCAGTAGAAACCATGTTGCGGGCAGGCGAACCTCCCCACTCGGGCCAGTCTTTGGCCCAAGCTGGCGAAAACACTGGACTAAGCAGGAAAACAATGACTATCAGAGACCGCTCAGCCGTCAATGATCTCACAATCTGATTCGTTGTCTTTACCATAGACAGGACACTCTATCACAAATTGTGATATTGTCAAACTGGCCAAGACGGGGCGAAGGCTGTCCGAGTTTGCCTTTGCTCGTTTATTTTTATAGAATGTGTTTGATGTGTATGTCGTGGTTCATAGCGATGCTTAAGAACAAGTACTTGTTGTGAAGACTTTCATCAGATGTCTCGTCACATGACTGATATCAACTCAGACCGGTGAGGAGGCTCCAGTCTGGATAGACCATACAGAAGAATAGGATTTTCCAAGAAAGGTATTAATGTGATCTCCAATAACCAACAACAGCCGCGTGAAAACCGTATGCAACGGTTAATCTCAACGCGCTTACCCTGTCTCTTTATCGGATGGGTACTGACTCTGTGTCCAGCAACTCTACTGCTGGCAGACACGATAACCTTGTCCGCAGACAGATCACTCGCTCAGGTGGATTTTGCCGTGAAGGAGTTGCACGTAGCACTGACCACTGCAGGGCACACAGTTGCCATTGCCGATCTGGATGCCTTACCGAAAGATGACGTCCCAACCCGAATCGTGATGGCTAACCATAAGCAAGCAGCAATCATCGACAGCATGCGTCTGCAGGGGGCCAGCCCCTCAGCGTCCTTGTGTGCCGAAGGCTTCAGCCTACGCCGAACAACGTCACAGGATCATGTTACATATTGGGTTATCGGCGCCGATGCGGCCGGGATCATGTATGGCGGCCTGGAATTGGCCGAGGTCGTCAACACGACAGGCCTAGAAAGTATGCGGGATAATGATCAACATCCATACATGCCCCTGCGAGGCATCAAGTTCAATTGCCCTTTGGACGAGCGCACGCCCACTTACAGCAACCACAACGGCGATTCGCAGCGAAAGAACGTCCTGGTGATGTGGGATATGGATTTTTGGAAGGCTTATCTCGATGACCTTGCCCGTTTCCGCTACAATTATCTGTCCCTGTGGAATCTTCATCCCTTTCCGTCTATGGTGCGCGTGCCCGGTTACGAGAAGGTAGCCTTGGAGGATGTTCAAACCGTTTTGCAAACGCTGAAGATGACTATGGACGAGAAGATCGCATTTTGGCGTGAGATGATGCGTTACGCCAAGGGTCGTAACGTGGACGTCTATGTGGTCACCTGGAACATCTTCATTACCACTGAGGACGGTATATACGGCAATAAAGGCCCGTATGGACTGACACCCAAGTTCGATAACCCCGTGACCACGGATTATTTTCGCAAGAGCGTCAAGCAACTGCTTCTGACCTACCCTGATCTGGCCGGTATTGGCCTTACCACAGGAGAACGCATGCCCGGCCTGAGCACAGCCCAAAAGGAAGCCTGGGCTTTCGAGACCTATGGCAAAGGGGTTCTGGATGCAGCGGCAGCCCAGCCTGGACGTAAGATCCGACTGATCCATCGCCAGCACCAAACCGGAGCCCAGGCCATCGCCAAGACCTTCCAGCCCCTGTTGGATCACCCGGATATTGATTTCATTTTCAGCTTCAAGTATGCCAAGGCCCATGTGCAAAGCGCAACTAAGCAACCCTATTGCAGCGATTTTGTTAAGGACATCGACGACCTGAAGACGATCTGGACCCTGCGCAACGACAGCAACTTCTATTTCCGCTGGGGAGCACCTGACTTCGTGCGGAAATTCATCCTGAACATCCCTTACGATGTATCCAAGGGCTATTATTATGGTTCGGATGGGTATATCTGGGGACGCGAATTTCTCAGTAAAGAGCCGGAGACACCGCGTCAACTCGAAATGGACAAGCACTGGTACCATTGGATGCTCTGGGGTCGTCTGGGATACAATCCCGAATTGGATAACGATCGGTTCATTCAGATTCTGAACGCCCGTTTTACTCAGGTCCCGGCTCGCGAACTATTCACCGCCTGGCAAGCGGCCTCGATGGTGTATCCCTTCACAACGGGTTTTCACTGGGGCAGTCTGGACTTCCAATGGTATATCGAAGGCTGTTGCAGCATACCCAGCTACGCGAACACCGATTCGGGCTTTCACGACATCAATCGATTCATCACTTTGGGCACGCACCCGGGCACCGACAACATCGCGATCCCCGATTATGTTAAGGCGATTTCGTCAGGCAAGGAAATGGTGGGCACCACCCCGATTCAAGTCTCCCGGCAGCTTCACGCCAGCTCGGACAGGGCCTTGCGGATTCTTAACCAGTTTCCACAGGTTACAGAAAAGGAACTCACACGCACTTTGGTCGATATCCGGGCCATGGCCTATATGGGCAAGTACTACGCCCACAAGATCCGCGGCGCAACGGAATTAGCCCTTTATCGCAATGACAATGAAGAAGAACACCGCAATAGCGCCGTTGCTGAGATGACCCAAGCCGCCTCGTATTGGGACCTTTATACCAGTACGGCCCTGAGGCAATACCATAATCCAGTGGATTTAAACCGGGTCATTCTGGTCGACTGGCAGGCCTTGCGCCAAGAGGTCCAGAAGGACATCGCCATTGCCGCATCCACTTTGGTGAGAGTCAGGCAATATTGAAAGATGGTACCATCAACGCCGAAGTCCGCGCATGGAATGGCTTGGTTTGGGAGTTGACCAAATATAGGTGCGTTGCCTGCGAAGACCCGAGCAAGTTTTAAGATTGGAGTCAATTTATGAGTCATTACATCCGCTCAGCCATCGTTTGTTTTATCGCGGTGCTCTGTGGACGATTTCTGTGGGCACAGAACCTGTCACGGGACGCGTCTGGCATGCCACAAGCGGTGCGCCCTACCGCGCAAACTGAGAGTACGACTGTTGCGTCCACGTGCTTCGATCCGGTTCCGTTGCTGCAGGGGATGCACCGCTTCGATGTTACCGAGGCACCGTTTCACGCCCGTCCGGACGACGGCGCGGACGACACGATGGCCATCCAGGCGGCCTTAAACACCGCGGCCGAATACAGCCTGCGAGACGGCGTCACCCGGCAGCAGATCGTCTACTTGCCACGGGGAACGTATCTGGTCAGCGACACACTGCGCTTTCCTAAGAACCGCACCAGCGGTAGTACTCGATCCAGGGTCGAGTGCGACCAGTGGCTGTGGGGCGACGGTGTGGGGCGAACGATTATCCGGCTCCGCGCCGCAGCGGATTGCGGCAAGGTCCTGGGCACGGCCGAGCAGCCCAAGCCGGTCGTCCAGACTGCAGAGTACCGCCTGGACAACCGGGCCGGCGGTAACGTCAACTTCCAACTCTGGGTCACCGACCTGAGTATCGTGGTGCCCGCCGACCAACCGCACGCCGTGGGGCTGTCCTACGGTAGTGCCAATATGGGTGCGGTGCGCCGGGTCGAGATTGCGGCTGAGGGAGATGGGGGCCACACCGGCCTGGGCCTCGTGCAGTTCAACAACGGCCCTGGTTTCGTCGAGCATGTGCGGGTGACCGGCTTCGACACGGGCATTGAAATCCATGACAATTGGGGGGAGTCCTTCACCTTCAGCGACATCGCCGTCCAGAACCAGAATCCCGGTGGTGTGGGGATTTCGATCACCGACAAGTCCATCGCTATGGAGCGGGTCATGATCTGCCAGGACCAGCCCAACGTGACTCCCATCCGCCTTTTCGATGACGATACCCCCAACACGTACTGCGGCGGCGCGCCCCACTTGACTCTCCTCGGTGCCGGTATGACCTGTACGGCACCGGGCGGTGCCACTGTTCCGGCTGTCGAGATCGTCAAGGGACATCTCTATCTGCGCGGCATAACTTGCGACGGATATGGCGAGGGCATCCTGTGCGACCACGGCCGAACGCGGACCTTTCCCTGGGGTGACATCCCCGGCGAGTTCGTGTCTGTGCATGGTCGGACCATCGGGGAGAAACCGAATGTCGCAGTGAATGTTGGCAACGCACCGGTCCGATCACTCAACCTGCCGGTCGAGGCAGCCCCGGGGCTTCCGCCCGAGTGCTGGACGACGGCACGTCCAAACGCCATCACGGTGGTCAGCGCCGCGGATATGGAGGGAGGCACGCTGGAAGTCGAAACACCGTGGGTCTTGGTCGATCCCGAGGCTACGGACGACCATACCCGATTGCTGCAGGCCGCTCTGAACAGCGGTGCCAGGTACGTGGCGTTGAAGAACACCCGGCAGTTTGTGGTCAGCGACACGCTTGTAGTCAACGGCCCGGACTCTCCGCGCAACGTCGAGGTGATCTACGGGCTAATGACCGATGTGATCGTCGACAAGGCGCTGGCAGCACGGTTGCCGCCATACAGGGAGGTCAACGATCGGATCCTGTTCCGGTTTGAGACCGGGCGACACGACCAGCTTTACATCAAAGGCCTCCACCTGATCAGCAATGCGTGGGCCGCCAGCGACTTCCAGTTGTTCCAGAACAATGCGGGGCAGACGGTCGTGTTTGAGGATATTCGGGCCAAGATCGGGCCCCGACACTACCGCAACGGCGGGGCAAGTGTGAGTCAGGCCGTGTTCATTGAGAACAGCGAATGGGCCTACAACTCGGCCTTTCCCCAACCCTGCAACATCTTCACCGGCCAAAACGTCTGGGCACGCAACTTCAACTCCGAGATGAACATCACCCCCGATCCGGTGATGCTTCCCGTTGCGAACGGCAGGCGTGAAGCCTTTTCACGCTTCTCCACCGCACCCAAGATCACCAACGATAGCGGCAGGTTGTGGTCGTTCGGCCAGAAGATGGGGGAGTACAACGGAGTGTTCATTGAAACACGCAACGGCGGCCGGACCGAACTGCTGTCGGTCTTTTTGAATGAGGCGCTCGACGCGGAGCAGTTTCCGCCCACACCCAAAGCGGTCTGCTTGGTGATCAAAGGCGATGACAGCGCCTGCAGTATGGTAGGCCAGGAACGGCCGCGAGGCAATGGCAAGATCCCTCATGCCAACACCTTTGCCCGCATCGAGACGAGAGCAGGCACACAAATCGTCAAGGGAACCGATCTGCCAACCTATCTGACCTACGAGGGGATGGATCCCTTCCGGGACGCCGATCCTAAGCGTTATTTCGCAGAGAACACATTTCGGGTCGTGGGATTGTTTCGCTGTGGGCAAGGCATTCCACCAGAGGTCAAGCACCGTGATCCGTACAAATGGCCGTTTGCCCAAACCTCGATCTGGAATATGCCGATCGGATCGCAGGCAATCTATGTGCATGCTGGTATTGAGCCTGCCCAAGCCAGAGGGATGACCATTGACGAAGATATTATTGTGATGACTCCCGAAGTGCCGCTTATGGAGATTCATCGCAGCTCCGCCGGCTGGAGCCGCTCCAAGAGTCGGTGCACGATCGACGGCGGCTATCTGTTTTCAGCCCCCATTCCGCAGGATTTCATCGTGAGTCCAGATACCTGGGACGGCCTCACCCCCAACAGCGGCCTTGCCGTGCTGATGCCCGATGGCCGAACCATTCGACAAACCCAGCCCTTTGCCCATTGCGAAGGATCCGACAAAGGTACATCCAGGAGTCAAGGCTCTGATCAGGATATCTTTGGGGACGGCATGTACGGGGCCCACGGCGGTTCCGGACTGTCAGCCATCGGCGGTGCGCTGCGCGTGGGCGAACTGACTCCGGATTCCGGCCCCATCCGGCATGTCCTGAAAGTCAATGTCTACGGCAAGAAGAACCTATACTATGATGAAAAGACCAAAGGTTACCGCTGGCCCGCGCGCAAGGCCGACCGCTATGCCAAGGACAATTACGGTTCACTCAGAACAACACCAGTGGTCAAGGAATGCCGAATGGGCGCTTTACTGGCCCTGCCCGCGAAGATGGATCTGGATTCCCTGGGATTGGAGACCCGTCCGGCACGCATCCTGGCCGAGGCCTTGCAGAATTACGGGGCCTATATTGTGGACGACACGGCCTGGGACGTCTACGCCCTGGTCACCGAATGGTCTCCGACCGGCCGATTTGTTGATGAATTCGCGAAGAACTGGGGATTCCCGATGAAGGAAGCGAACAAGGATACTCCCTGGGGCCGAGACATGGACCGCCTCTTTCTGAATCTGCATGTCGTTACGAATAACGGACCAGATTCTATCGGTGGAGGGGGCAAACCTCGGATGCCGCTTGCGCCCGATTTGCGGTAAGACGCATTGTCTCAATGGGTGCACTTGTCAAGCGGGTGTGGGGCCGTTTCTTTTGCAGAGTAATTCCAAGTCTTTGAAGGTAGAGTGACGGATGCACAGGCTTGGGCTTATCTGCGCTTGTCAAGCATAAACAGGACCGTGCCTCAGCGGATTATTAGTAGAGCGGTATCTTGGCCGGTGTGATTGGACCGGTGATTGCCTCGAACTGCTCCGTCGTCATATATCCGATAACTGGCTGGTACTCGCCGAGGTAGCCTTCGCGCGTGTTACAGTAGATCAGGTTTGGATCATATGCCTTTGCGGCAGTATCAGCGTTGTAGCCGATAACGGGCTCTGTCGGTGACTTCTCGAAGCTCCATTCGGGTCTGATGGTCATCCAGCGGAGCGTAAAGCCCAGGCGTGCTTCAGGCCCCCAATCGACCCATGTCACACCGTTGGCGGCAGTGGCATTCGCAGGGCGGTCCTCGAGGCGGGACATCACGGTCACATACTCGTTGTTCGCGTTCTTAGTAATCTCATCGTCCATCACAGATACCTGAGCCACGCCTGGAATGAAATTGGGGTCCTTGGTATTGAAGGCTACTGAGTAGCCGGTGAGCGACCAATACCGTGCTTGGGCGGCAGTCATCTTGGCGGCTCCGCTCCGCGTGTCAGGCGTGGTTGGCATCTTACCACTGATGACAACGACTTTGCCTTTACCCAAGGATATACCACGGTTCAGATAGTCGATGTGAACACAGCAGGTCGCGGCCGGCTGTAATCCGCAGACCCCCGGCTGCCCCTCGCCCCTGCCCTCGGCTCCGAGGTAGAGGTCTCGCAAGTATTCCTTGGAGAATACCCGCCCTTTGGGATCCGTGCTTTCCGCAAAGCCGTTGCCGAGGGCTCTGAGAATTGACATCATCTTGGTCCAGCCGACCCCTGGATTCTTCATCTCAACAGGTACTTGTTGTACAAGGGCTCTTTTGCGTGAGAGGCGGTCTTGGTCCTTTGTGAAATCCACTGCGATGAAGTACTGCCTGCCGTCCGGAAGTTGGTAGCTGACTTTCGGATAGCTCACACCCCCTTGCGGCCGGTAGGCGTGGTCAAGTCCATACATCCGCAGCCAGAGAACCCCACTGGTCAAGCGGCCCTGTTTGTCTCCTCTGTAGGCATCGCCTGCCGGATTCCAATTGGGGTCGCCCCAAGGGCCGGTGTAGCTGATGCCGCTGCAATGGCGATGGTTATTGCCGGGATCACGATAGACGCCCTGTTTCCATGCGTTCGCATCGAGTACCGTAGGATCTCCGATCACAGCCGTAGCCTCCACACGGAAGCTTCGTTTCGTGGCGTTGCGGTCGGCACCGACGCGGAAAGGATTCACATGTCCTGGAAGCGGTTCGATATCGACATCGACAAAAGCCACCTCGCCTGAACCGAAGGCTTGCACGACGTATGCCTTGGGGTCAAAGGCATGCGAAATCTGGAGACTGAAGTACCGGCAGTGAGGAAACTCGCCCTCGATGATGACCTTCGAGCCGAACGGAACGATCATATAGTTGATCAAGCCATAGGTCGCATGCGGATCCCAATACTGACCGTATGCATCGTTGACGTCAATGGCCGGCAGTGAATAACGCTCTATCCACTGCTGATCAGGCGTCATCTCCCCGGGCCGCACCAGCCGAAAGCCGGCAAAGTTCGAGTTATTGCGCTGTGATTCAGGGATCAGATGGGGTGGGATTTCCGCAGGGACCCGCCCATCCATCCAGTCTCGAATATACTGCTCAAGGGATGCGGACCACTGCCGGGCCGCCTCCGTTACACCTGCCTCAGTCTCATAGGAACCCCAATGCGGATGGGGAGGAACAGGTGGACGCCCGCAGCCGGGCAGTATGGTTGCCGCGAGACATATCAGCACAAAAGCCAGATTGCCAATCTGGAAACGATCCGCCAGGCCCTTCAGGTTGAGAATTGCATACATCGGCGATACCTCAAGACTACATGCTACAGTACCGTGGACAAGATCAACAGACGATTGTTGATACCACCTGTTTATACACTCCGAGGTGAGAAATGGTTACATGGAGAACGTGCACTCGGATCACATGTATGAAGGTCAACCCGGGCTGGATCAGGAATACCGCCGGAGCCTGAGAATGGGCGGGGCGTATTGATTCTACTGGACTGTGCGTAGAGACCGAATCCACGAAGATCGCACAGGAAACCGGATAGAAGGCTGAAACGATCTCGCGAATACCATCGTCAGACAGCCGGAGAAGGAGTTTCGAAAAAGTGTAGCGGCGAACGATTTGTACTTGATCAATCTGGCTTCATAGAAGGGTTCGAGTCCCTTCGCCGTTTCCCTCGTTGAATAAGTCACGCATGGGCGCATCGTACAACAAGTCCTGCGCTCCGGTTTGTGAGTACTTTTGGCAAAAAGGTTAATGTATGACGTTATTGGACTTATGATGCTGGCCGAAGCGAAGGCGAAGCCGCGCCATAGGCGAAACGAAGGTGCTTGTGGCGCGCCTGTTGCGCGCTTCTGGGCTTGGGTTGGTCCATCCATAGGCGACACTGCTGCCGTCTTTGCGGTACATGAGATCTTCCGCAGAGTTTCTTCCGGTTGACAGCGGTCGTACGAGGGTCACGCCGTCGAAAAAGGGAATTTCGGTTTCATGTCGCTTCCGCTTCTTATACAGAAATCAGTTGCGAGCACATACCATAGTATTTATACCCGTAATAGTTTTCATATCTTTGGTCACTTTCGGCCATTCAAATCCCGCTCAGCCGAGCCACATCCGGCCGTATCGGTAAGCGCTACATAAAAGGGCCGATTGGATTAAGATGGAGTTTTCTCAGAAACCCATAATATTGCCCTCTTCGTCGGAGAGTGCTTGTGACGGTTTTCACTGTCGGCAGAGGCGGCACGATGAATTCCACGCCTCTCCACTCGGCCACCACCTCGAGGTAGAGATAGGGATTCGGCCACGAGCACGAAGGCTCGATTACCGTGGTCTCCGGCCATTCGTTCCAGCTCGTGATTAGGATGTGGTCGGCGCCGGCGTCGCTCGCGGCGCGCAGGTAATCGCGAAGCGTCCGGCCGTCGCGGCGCGGCATGACATAGGCATGGGGCCCCTCGCGAAAGCGCGAGTTGTCATGACCGGGATGAACGGGCAGCAGCATCTTCTTGCCGGCGTCATGGGCGGGCCGTGTCAGGTGCCGATACTTCCCGGCGAGTTCTTCATACCGGTGGGCGCGAAAGTTCGAGAAAGTGCTGTAGAAACCGAAACTGTCAATGCCGGGCGTCGCCAGCCATTCGGCGGGAATCCGCTTTTCGCGATCGATGTCACCGGAGCCCGCCGCCCGGGTATCGTGTTCGATCTTGTCCACGATCCAATAGACCGGGCCCACCTCGCGTTCGACGTGCCGCTTGAGGCACGTGAACTGCTCCGCGGTCAAACCCGGCTCGTGGGCAACCTGGTAGAGATAGACCACCGGGCGACCGTCAAGGCGCAGATACGCGGGACTGTTCTTGTACCGGCGCAGCGCCCGCGTGAGGATCCGCTGATAATTCTCCAGCGTGTCGTGGAACTGCGCACGCTCGTCGAACAAAGCGATCTTGAAGCCTTCCTCTTCAGCAGCGGGCAGGATGCCCCGTTCGAAGTTCTGATCCACGCCGTTGTGTTGGTCCCACCAACTGACGAGGAAGGCGTCAATACCCGCCGCCCTGGCCAGTTGCACATGCCACCTGGCGATGGTTGGGTCGGCACTGTCGTAAAGGCCGACCAATGGACACGCCGCGCTGGCCAGGGGCGGTTCGCCGGGCCGCTGCGTCTGGAGGGCCAGCGAATTCGTCGCGGCATCGGGCTTGGTCCAGTGCAACCACGGTCGCTGCGGATGTGCGCCGTCATGATACCAGGCGTAGTACACGGCGAAGAGAGTGGGCTTTGCCGGCTTCAAGGCATCGGATGCGTGCCTGTAGGTGTGCAGGGGCTCCGCTCGGAGGGGCAAAGCAGAGTCTGCGGCTGCGGCCAGCAGGTCCGCCTTCAGCGTCCTCTCCTTTTTCGCCCCGGAGGGGGCTTCTCCAACAACTACGATCCGAAGGTCACGCATCGACCAGCCCAGTTCAGCCGGTGCGGTCTGGAAGTGGGTCTCACCATTCAGGTGGAAGGCTGTGAGCTGATAGTCGCCGGGATCGATCGAGAGCTTCGCTTGGGGTTCCTGCTGTCGCATGGCTTTCAGCGCCGCTGTCACGTGAGCGTGGCTTACCGACCAGGAGAAATGTCGCCAACCGCGCCAGGGGGCGGTCTGGTACGAAGCGGAATCCGGCGCCAGTTCGAGCCACGAGGCCCCGGACACCAAACGATCTCGGATCATCCAACTGTGCGAGGGAGCATCGTACGCGATACGCTGCAAGGGCCGCGTCGCGTCGCCCCGACTTCGCTTGGAGAACAGCATCGGGCCCCAAGAAATCTTCAGTTTGGTCTTGGGGTCAACGAGCGTGAGGAGCGGGTTGGCGTAGGCCAGGCTTCCTTTCTTCTCCGCACACACGGCGGTGGGGATTTGCAGGTCGAGTGACACCTGGAGGCGGCTGTCAGGGGCGCGCCAGGGATGGATGGTCTCTGCCGGTCCGAACATGTAGGACGGTGTTACCATCTGTTTGTAACCATTGGATCCCGGCAGGGGATTGCCCTTCTCGTCGAGCCCTTTCCCGGACAGGTCGGCGGAGTTGAGATAGGCGCCGACCGTACCGCCGTGCATCTGGCACACGGTGCTGCCGGCTGCGTTTCGCATGCCGCGTTGCGCCATCCTGCGCGTGTGCTCGTCTGGGATAAAAAGCCCCGTCTTTTCGCCGGCATCCCAGTCAACCGGGACGAACTTGCCGTCCGCGGTGAAGGGGCTCTTCTGCCAACTGATCATGAACCATTTTCCCAACGGCCTCCGCTCGATCACATAGACACGGTCGCCGATGTCCGAGACATCCGGCTGGGAAAAGACCACCTGCCCCTCAGCGCCGCAAGCGACGCTGCCGAGAAACGCGAAGAACATGGCAACCGCGACGGTTGCATAGTTTCTCGTAAACATGTCGGAGTTCCGGGTTTCCATCATGGTTCTTTCAGCTTCACCGTGCAGCATTGGATATTGAATTGATAAGGGCCGTTGGGGATACAGGAGTAGAGGAGGTAAAAGGTCGTTCCGTCGTTGCTGATCCACTTGGAGGGAATGTTGGGAGCGAACCGGTTTTCGGGTGCGCCCCAGTCCGCTATGTAATCCACCACCGACCAGGGTCCCCACGGAGTGGGCGCATCAAAGATCCCCATGTGTGCCCGGCGATTCGGGTTGTCCGTGGCCCACCACTTCCATTTACCGTACGGACTGCTCATGACCAGGAAATATCTCTTCAACCCGGGATTATAAACGAGGTTCGGCCGGAAGCACCCGTTGGGGTCGGTGAACACCGGTTTCCGTGATTCGAAGCGGCCCCAGCGCGGCGCGCCCGGACTCGCGAACCCGGCAAAAAACTCATGCGCTGCCTGGTCACGGATCGAGGCGACCGGCACGCGCGCCAGTAGCAGATGCGGATAATCGGCGTAGGCACTCGGTCCGTCGGGGGAGATGTAATATGCGTATTGGTCGCGGGCGGCCTCGTAGTTCCTGCCCGCGTTCATCCATACCGGATATCCGAGTTCCGGCCAATTCCAGTCCACCCACTCCCAGGATAGGCCTCGATCCGTAGAAACCATCATCCCTGCCCCCGTCCCCTTGGGGGCGCCAGGCAAGTTGAGATTTCTGACCCAGGCATAGAGCACTCCGTCCACCATCAACAAACCGCACACCTTGCTGGAATTCTTCCCCGAAGGATCGGGGATGGTTCCCGTGGGCGAGACCAGGTCGCGGCCGGTGATTTGCGGGGGATGACCTTCGATGATGACCGGGGCGCAACTGACTCTCTTCTTCCGGTCGAATCCCCTGCCGTCGGTAAAGAAAGAATACATCCGGTCATCATCGGCCCATGTATTGGCCCAGTTGTCCCCATCCCCGATAGAGAAGCGGCGCGCGTCAAACGTGAGGTTCTCGATGAAAGCACTCGTCGGATAGGGCGCAATCAACGCGCTTAGCGGGTCCTGGGTGGTGTTCGGCTTGACATCCCGGTTCGCGGTGGGCGCAACATCATCGGTTTGAGATACTCTCTTTTTCTGCGCATGGACAGATGTTAGCAATGCCAGCGCCAGCAAGACAGCCGTCGGAATCAAGAGGTCGCGGAGTATACGATTCATTGGAAACACGTTTGGAGTCCTCAGTTACGGGAGACGTTTCGCAGCAGCAGCGGCGCCTGCAAGAAGCAAATCCTTAATGAATTTGCGACGCGTTAGTTCTTCTTGGATTTTGCCTTGTCTTGGATTCTCAGCCATCGTATTTTCCTTCTTCCGCAACCGAACACGGACTTGGTCTTTCAATATAGCTCTTGGACATCCACAGACCTTTGCAGAGAAGTATTCAGTTCAACAGTCCGATCTCATTCTAATTACCTGCGCGTAACAAAGACCAGGTCTGCCACTCGTGTTGAGGCTGGCGGTATTCCCGGCCGGCAAGAACGGCCAGCACCGGCACCTTCCACCATGCGCCGACAAAACACACTTCGCGATAGCCGGCAACCGAAAGGACACTATTCTCCAGACGGAAGAACGGCGTCTCGTCTCTGACGCCCGAAGTATTGTAGTTGTGAACGCCAAGCACCTCGGTGCGACCGCCGTTCAATGTCGCCACTTTGGTGCTCTTGGCTTCGGTCTTCATTCCCAGTATCCAAAGCTGCCCACCGTCATTGCGGGTATTTATGCCCACCTTCTGAGGACCACCTTCGGTGTTCCACTGGCGAGCCCATATTGTCGAGCCGGTCTCCTGGTAGCAATGGCCGACACAATTCGTCATAAAGACCTTGGTATTGGGCCGGGCGATGATCGTGCCTCCGGTGGTTCGGCAAACCACCGTGCGGTCTGTCGCGCGTGCCTCGATGCCAAAACTAGGCCAAGGTGCAAACACCTGTAGATGCTGGAAGACCACGGTCCTGCTGCCTTTGGGATCAGTGTCTACGATAAACTTGGCCAGGTTCTCCGGATACTCCGGATCGTCGCTTGGCCCGCCAAGGATGCGGACAAAACCGAAACCCATGATGCGTTGCACCGACCCGTGCACCCGCACATCTTTCTTCATCCAATACCAGTTCGGGTCTCCCCTCTTGCCGCCAAGTATGTAAACAATGGTGGCGCCTTTTTTTGCCGCTTCATCGATTGCCTTCTGGAAGGCGGGCGCATCATCTTCTCTGTCCCCCGCCTTTGCGCCATAATCATTGGCACATACCCAATCTTCGGCCCTACTCGGAAAAGGAGCATCGGGCTCTCTTTCCGGTATTAAGAGTAGTCCACCCTTAGGTGAAGAGTCGCCAAGAGTTTCGATAGGGTGTGAACTGTACTCGGTTACATTGGGTCCGGCGTGATCTCCCGCCGGTGCATCGCTGCTCGCGATGGCTGACGTATAGCCGCTTGTCGCCAAGCGTGCGGCATAGAGGTGGCCCTTCTCCAGCTTGATAGCCGGACCATTGGCACTTTCGGCGGGGCCTCGCAGATCGGAGTCAATAAGGGTCAGCACGCCATTGCCGCCGCTGTCAATAGCCAACGGAGCGTCAACAACATTTAGTCCTTCGACAGCCAGCACCTGCCCGCGGTGTAGAAGCCCAACCTGTCCGGCGCTGCGAATTGTTATACGCGATAGAGTCTGGCTATTGAGTATATGGCCGGTGCGAATGCCAATTGCAAAGCCCTCGATCTCAACATCCTGGATAAGATGAGGTCCGTTCTGGTCGTTGAAGCCGAGGTCGAGGCCGCAGACGCCCTGGCCCCGAATACGCACGTTCCCCATCAGACCTGTGTTGTTGCTATAGAACTTGATACCGATAGCACCCGGATTGGCGCCTGTGTCGATGGTCAGATTGCAGATCGTCCGGTCGAAGAAATCGGCGTTCATGCGGGCGCCGTCGGGACGTGCCAGGCCGCGAATGGCCTCTCGTGGTTTCTGGGGGTCGCCAAAGCCATCTGCACCGTCTTCAAGCCGGATAATCGTCTTGTCGCGGTTTTGCCCCCACAACCAGGGGCCGACCATAGAGCCCTCCTTCCCGTCCCCCGGCCGTTTGAAGATGACAGTTCGAGTGATCCGGTATGTCCCGGCCGGCAAGTAAACAAATCTCGTGTAGTCATTCCCGCCGATTCTTCCGATGGCGGCCTGCAGGGCTTGCGTATCATCGGTCACGCCATCGCCTCTTGCCCCGCAGTCGCGTTTGACATCGATGACGGCCCTGGGATCGGCAGGGAAGATAATATCGTTGTCGGAGCCAAGCGCTCTGCCGGCACACGTATTCTCGCATGCCATCAGCAGGAGGGGCAGTATTGCGACCCGCACAGCAGTTCGGACCATACTCTCGTTTCTCATAATGCTCCCTTTGCCGGCATCTTGCGCTGACCGGCAATTATGGTCTGTTCCGGTATTCGTGTCATCCTAATAATGCATTATCTCGGCGGAAAACGCAAGTAGTACGGTTACGGGATCGTCTCGGCGTTTTGTACTTAAGGCGACGCCAAACCATTGTTGGATTCTGAAGTCTTTCCGACCAGTAAGTAAATTGCTTAGACCCTGTGTGAGGGTGAATATATAATCGAGACCATTGATACGGACAATTTACGTGCTTATTTGCCGAGAAGATTCTTCATGAAACGCATCCGTCTGTTAGTCGTTATCCACGCAATTCTGTCAACCTCCGCCCTGGCAGCGGATTCAAAAGAGAGCCTTAAAGTCTCGCTCTCATGGGGCCATCAATGCGAGCTACCAGCGCCGTATTACGTAAGGCTGCTGGTCGAGGATGCTGAGATCGAAGACCTTGAGGCGTACTCTCTTGAACCGACCGACGTCATTACGGACGATCTACTGACAGCGCAAGCGGGTGGGGGCGATATAGACGGCGTGGAGTTTACGCTTCGATACCCTGCGAGGCAAATCCGGGGCATTACGAATCTGCACAGCATCTGGTCGGCTCTGATCTCGAGCAGCGATGGCGATACAATTCGTAGGCTTGAACAAGACCCGGCATATCGACCCGACTCGCGAAAGCTCACCGTCCAAATGAATGACCAAGCCACAGAGGGATTCAGTATAACTGTGGACCAGATGCTCCAGAGCAAGGCCTTTTGGATACCTTCGCTCGGTATGTACATAGCTGCCGGTGATGATCCAGCCTCGTTTGAAGACCATCTCAGGGACCTCGCAACGTATAAAGGAAAACGAATCTCCGAGCAGTTGCGCCATGGGCTGGAAGCGACCTATGAACAATATACGGCACGCTGGGAGGATATGGGCAGTCCGGCATACCGTAACGACCACACGGTTCCTCCCGGTCATATTGTCGGGATTACATGGGATAGTGCACTGTACAAGTTCGGCATCGACCGGGGCGCGGGCGTCTGGAGCGACTTCGGCAATCCTGACCGTTTCCAGTTCTGGTTTGACTTTGGAGACTTGGCGAACGGGATCGAGAACTCCTGGAAGAGCCAGCGTCTTGAGGACGGATTACCTTTCATAACCACCACCATCGAGCGAGAAGATCTGCGATATGAGATGGAGCAATATGCGTATCCTCTTGATGGCCCGCCAAATGAAAGGCGAGGCGACATCCCGATGGTGCTTCTGCAGAAGCTCACGGTCGGCAACCTGCAAGGTCAAGACAAGACAGTTACGGTAGAAATACATCATCGCAGGGAATTCGAGCCCGACAATGCTGTCGAGATGGTATGCCGCAACGAAGATGGCGCCTTGGTCTTCGAGGAAAACAGCAGCGGACGAATCTTATTTACAGTTGCCGGCCCCGGTTTGGAAATCAGCTCGTGCTGTACGAGACAGGACCCAAAGCGGCCGCATAGCAAGAGGCAGCCCGGTTGGAGACAGTTCGACATCACCCTTGCGTTTGAACTGAACGGAGGTACAAGCAAGGAATTCATCATCAAGCTTCCGTCACCGATGGTATTACCTGAGGATCGGGAAAAGCTGACCGGGTTGGACTATGTTCGATCTCGTCAGAACACGGTAAGGTTCTGGAGCGACTATCTGGAGCAAGGTGCGCAATTCCAAGTCCCTGAGAAGGTTGTGAATGACCTTTTTTGTGCTAATCTCTGGCACGCATCGCGTCTTCCCCGACGCCACGGCGGCCGGGAAGAAGGGGTGAAGATCGACCTTCCGTATTCAAATTTTGCCTACGATCAGCATGGGACGCCATGGCCGGTTAACCAGGCGGTTTATGTAGATTACATGATCTACGGTCTGCGAGGGTATGATGATATTGCGGCGGAAGAGCTGCTGACGATCTTCCGCAGTAATCAGCAACCGGATGGCCGCGTTGCCGGCTATGCAAACTGGGGTGTTTATACTCCTTCGATGGTCTATACTGTGGCGAAAAACTATCGGTTATCCGGAAACCGGGAGTCCTTCGACCGGCTCTTGCCATACACACTCAAGGCGCTCGATTGGTGTCTTGGCCAGATACGTAGTGCTGAGGGGCGTGAGGGTTCAGCGACCGGCCTGATAAGCTCGCCTCTGAACGACCTGACCGGTGAAGGGGTGTGGGCATTCACTCAGGCATACATATATGCGGCGCTTGCGCAGTTGAGCAAGGCCCTTGAACAGATCGGACATCCGCGAGCGAAAGAGTGTTTAGAAGCGGCTGTGAAATTCCGCGAATCTGTGCAACGCGCTTTCGCAGCAGCGGCCGTACGCTCACCCCTGGTGCAGCTTGGGGATCATACGTGGATCCCATACGTGCCGTGTGACGCGACGAAGTCGGGCCGCCTGTTCGATCAGTGGTATCCTACGGACGTGGACACCGGAGCGACCCACCTTCTGCGACTCGGGGCATTGCCGGCCGACGGCGCGCTGGCTGATTATCTCCTGAACGACCATGAGGACAATCTCTATCTCCGTAGCTGGGGCATGGCCAACGAGCCGGTCTATAATCCGCAGGCAACCGCATACCTGCTGCGGGATGAACCTGAGATGGTAATAAGGGCGTTCTACAGCTATATGACCTGCGCCTTCAGTCATTCGATGCTCGAACCGGTAGAGCACCGTTGGGGCTGGGGCCAGTACTTCGGCCCGCCGAGCACGGACGGCGCATGGTTCGAGCTGTATCGCAATATGCTCATTCACGAACTCGAGGATGATACTCTGTTACTCCTGCAGGCGACCCCTCGAAGGTGGCTGGAAGATGGAAAGAGAATAGACGTCAAGCACGCCCCAACGTATTACGGCGAACTGTCAATGAGCGTTGAGAGCAATGCGGGTTCCGGGAAGTTGACTGCTCACATTGAAATGCCGCAGCGCCGAAGCCCTGGGCAACTTGTCCTTCGATTCCGCCACCCAAAAGGCAAATTGATGCGGTCAGCAACCGTGAACGGACACAAGTGGGACAACTTCGACGTGAAGAAGGAATGGGTCGTTGTTCCGAAACCCGATTTGAAAACCTACACTATTATCGCCCAATATTGAGGTGGGGAGGACTCTATGAGAGTTGCTACATTACTGCTTCTAAGCACACTGGTTTCGCCGTTGGCCGGCCTTGCTCAAGAAAAGACGGTGCAACTCACGGTGTCCACGAAAGACCGCCTGGGGCCTATGCAGATCGATCGCATGGCGCTAGGCCAGGGGGGGCTTTCCGCCGAGCCAATGTGGGACAGCCGCATCGCAGAGATTCGTGCCCTGCAGCCGAGCATCATTCGCCTGTTCATCCAGGAGTACTTCAACCTGCTGCCCGAGAGAGACCGGTATCACTTTGAAACACTGGACCGGTCGGTCGATACGATCCTAAAGACCGGCGCAGAGCCACTTATGTGTATATGTTTCAAGCCGCGCGTGCTGTTTCCCGAAATCAACCAGGACATCGTCGAGCCAAGCGATTACGACCAGTGGGAAGAACTCATCTTCAACCTTGTTCGGCACTATAAGGAGAAGAATGCAGCAATCCGCTACTGGGAGGTCGCCAACGAGCCTGATATCGGCGAGAGCGGCGGATGCCCTTATCGCTTCAAGCCCGGAAGTTACGTGCGCTATTACAAACACACGGTGGAGGCTATCCTGCGTGCCGATCCTCATGCACGTGTTGGCGGGCCGGCCTTGGCCAATGTCCATTCACCGATACTGCCGGCCCTGCTGGAGCACTGCGAGGAGCAAAAAACGCCGTTGCACTTCGTCTCGTGGCATATCTACAGCAGCAGCCCACGCCAGATTCGTGGTACTATCGAGCACGTCAAGGAACTGCTGAAAAAGTACCCGAATGTCAAGCCACAGACCATGCTCAACGAATGGAACATGGACCTGTCGAATCCCCCTACGGATCCGCGTTTTCAACCCTGCTTTGTTGCAGAAGTCATCCGGCAGATGAAGGAGGCCGGGCTCGATTACTCGTGCTACTACCATATCCGCGACTATCACGTCTCGTTCGAGCCTTTTGCCAGGTTCATGTCGCCGGGCGGGACGGCCTTTATGTACAAGTGGTGGAATCGCAGGCCGCAGTATGACGGTCTGTTCGACTACCAGGACGCCGTACGGCCGACTTACTTCGTTTTCAAACTGCTCTCGCGTCTTACCGGAGAACGTCTGAGTCTGAATTCGAGCAGCGAGGCAGTTCACGGCCTGGCAAGCTGGGACGAGAAGCTGCAATTATATAGCGTACTTGTCTGGAATTTTTCTTCATCACAAGTAAGAGTGGATATGGCTCTTAGCGACATGCAAGGCAGGTTCACAGCCCGGCCCATCATCTTGGATGCTACGACGACCAGCAACGATGAGAACTCCAGACTCAAAACAGAAAGCCCGGTGGAAATCGGACGCGATAAGGTCGGCCTCAATGTGACTATGGAGCCTTATGAGATGAGATTCTGGTCAATTGAACGGTGAAATTGATTTACCAATATAGGAAGTGATATGACGCTTAGAGACATACTTGAGGTTGTCTTAGTGCTGGCAATTGCGGTCACAGCGAAGGGGCAGATACCAAGAACAGCATCGCCCATTGGTGAATTCAACACGGTAGAACGCCTGGCCGATGAGGTCCGCGTTAAGGGCTGGATTGTATTCTGTGCCCGCTCGGATAAAGGCGATTGGGATTTATTTCTGTGCCGCCCTGACGGATCGAGGCTGCTTAATATCACAAACACGTTTCAATACAACGAGGCGGCGCCACAGTTCTCCCGAGATGGCCGCAGGTTGCTTTATCGTCGATTAGCGCGCAATGAGCAAATAGACGGCAACCGCTATGGTACGCAGGGGCAGCTTATCCTCGCCAATAGTGATGGAACGGATATGAAGGTTCTCGGCCGGGCCGGCGAATATGCCTGGGCAAGCTGGAATCCTGACGGTAAGCAGATTGCATGCCTTTCAATTGCAGGCGTCTTCTTTGTTGATATTGCCAGCCACAAAACAGTGCAGGAGTTCGATCGCAAGGGGTTCTTTCAGCAGTTGACCTTGTCTCCGGACGGCGATTGGTTATGCGGCGTGGCAAATTCCTTCGGCACCGGCTGGTCCATAGCTCGGATGAGTGCACTTACCGGCGAAGCGAACGCGGTCAGCAGAGTGGACTGCTGCACGCCGGATTGGTTTCCGGACGGCAAGCACATCGTCTTTTCAAACAGGCCGCCGGGACAAAAGGCCAACAACGGATACGGCTGGACGCAGCTCTGGATGGCCGATGCAGAGGGCAAAACGCGACGCCTTTTGTATGCCGAGGACGGACGCCATATTTACGGAG